>Ga0208789_1000031_pt1 | contig 276710 bp, 264 predicted proteins | sample Methanotroph_Enr_FD_187368 | JGI IMG/M metagenome (GOLD analysis project Ga0208789, IMG submission 187368) | Enriched soil microbial communities from Old Woman Creek wetland in Ohio, USA - Methanotroph_Enrichment_5 (SPAdes) (version 2) | ecosystem: Environmental > Terrestrial > Soil > Wetlands... | reverse complement strand
TAGTGGCGCCGCTGGCAATGCTGATGATGCTGCCGTTGTCCAGCGTGACGGTGACGACACCCTGCGCGGCGCTGGTGAGCGTTGCGGTGTAGGTGATGTTGCCGCCTTCGGCTACGCTCGGAGTGGCACTCAGCGATACCGTGCTGCTGTCGATGGTGTCGACCACGGTGTGGCTGACGCTGCCGGCAGTGCCGAGCACTTCAAAATTGCCACCGGTCGGCGTGCCGCTAATGGTAACGGTCAAAGTCTGGTCGGCATCGAGGGTGACATTGTCCGGGCGTACCGCAAATGGGGCGCTGTCGGCGCTGCTGGCGCCTACAGGGATAGTGATGCTTTGGCCGTTACTTAACGTAACCACCAACGCGCTGCCAGTAACCGGACTGCTCACGCTGGCGGTGTACACGATGCTACCGCCTTCAATGATGGTGCCGGCAGTGGCTGAGCTCAAGGTGACGGTGGTAGTAACAGGTACGGTGGCAGGTGCAGTAGCCGCAATGCTGTCAGCAACCAAGGCATCATTAATTACAACAGCAGGTACAGAATCAAGTCGATCAGCCACATTAGTATCGAAGGTGAAACCAGAATTACTTAACTCGCTGTTAACCCTAAGCAAATCAACAAAACCAAATCCGTAACTATTAGATTGCCCACCTATACCGGCAGCAGTTTCTTCCAGTACTTCATTAATATCCTTACCATCTTCAATCGCTTTAATGACAGTATCAATAGTGGCTAGATTGATTGAATTATCCAGGGCATCCGGCACGAACACACTTGCAAGCTCATCAGGGAAGGCTACCAATTGCTCGGCACTGATATGAATGACGCGCCCATTCGCGAGTTCTAAATCCACCTCTACGCCACGCAGCGTCTGGATGGTATCCCCGGTCTGGATGCTATCCCCAAGTTGCAAATCGCGTTTTGCGCCATTGTCTGAAATCAATGAAGCTACGCCTGTCATTGCTACGATTCTGCCAATTAATGCCATTTTGGTGTCCTAACTCTTGTGAATGCTGCAATCAAACTTTTAACCACTTTTGCATTAAATACCTTATTGGTGGCTAAATATATTGTACTGATGGCCAATACAGGTAAGATATCAAAAAGTTTTTCCGTAAAAATAAAAACGCTAACTTTCAAGTAACAGGATTTAACATCATTAAGCGATGATATTCAAAAACTTAATAATGTTGATAACCATAGTATAAATTAGCAATTCGAATTTTTTGCAGCATCCATATTGCATCAATGGAGCATGAGTGCCTATAGGTTTCAAAATACACTTGAACATATCAAAACGACTAATCAGCTTTATGGTTTTGATCATGTTGATGCTATTCTGCTTTTCCTGTCTTTTCGCGGCAGGTTATGACTTTAATAAATTAAGTGCCATTGCCAAACAAAAGTATGGCGAAGAAGCTTACTCAGACATCCTGGAACTTCAACAACTGGTCTCACAATTACAATCAGCTCCTGAAAGTGAAAAACTCAAAAAAATAAATGATTTTTTCAACGATAAAATCACGTTTGCCGATGATATTGACATTTGGGGGCAGACGGATTACTGGGAAACGCCGCTAGAGGCCATTGGCCGCCATGCTGGCGATTGTGAAGATTTCGGCATAGCCAAATATATGTTCTTAAAAGCCGTGAATATCCCTAATGACAAACTCAGGCTTACCTATGTAAGAGCAGAAATAAACTTTCAAGGCCATAGGTCTGTAAGAGCGCATATGGTACTGAGCTACTATTCAACACCGCAATCAGAACCGTTGATTTTAGATAGCCTACGCCCTGAAATCTCCCCGGCATCCGGAAGAAGAGACTTAACGCCTATTTTCAGCTTTAACGATAAAGGCATTTGGGTTGGCAATAGCAATAAACCCAAAGGTGATGCGCAATCACACCTGTCAAGATGGCGCGATGTATTGTCGCGCATGCAAGAGGATGGATTAGAATAAATGAACGTAAGGAATAAATATGTCACTGATTAAACAACTATGGCTGGCAATTGTCATTACCCTGGCGCTGGCTTCCAGCGGTGCCTTTATTTTAACTACGCTAGCCAGCAAACATTATTTTGAGCAGCAGTTGCAAATGAAGAATGATGACAATGCAACCACACTTGCCTTATCAATGACGCAAATGCAAAAGGACCCTGTAACTTTGGACTTATTGCTGTCTGCACAGTTTGATGCCGGTCATTATCTATACATAGGATTGTTAGACCCGAACGGCAAAGTGCTAAGTGAGCGCATCAACAGGAATAGCCACACAATCGCGCCTGATTGGTTTGTAAAACTGATTCCACTGCAATTGCAGCCGGGGCTGGCAGATATACAGGATGGCTGGTCACAATATGCGACATTGAAAATAGAAAGTGATGCAAATTTTGCGTACGATAAACTTTGGCATGCCACTATACTAATAGCGCTTTGGGTACTGCTAATAGGGACAATCAGCTGCTATGCGGGCGGTCAAATACTGAAAAAAATACTAAGTCCACTCAACGATGTTGTGAATCAGGCCAAGTCTATTGGCGAACATCGATTTATCATGATCGAAGTACCTAAAACCAAAGAGTTCAAGGCCGTTGTAAATGCAATGAACACACTCTCTAACCGAGTTAAAAAAACCGTTAGCGAGGAATCCGCAAGACTGGATCAATTACGGCTTGAAAATAATTTTGACTACGTCACGGGTCTCATGAATCATGATTATTTTGTAAAAAGTTTAGATGCAAATATCAGCCATGAAGAATATTTCCATGAAGGTGTTTTAATCATATCCAGAATAACTAACCTTGCAATCATTGATCAGGAACTAGGTTATAAAGAAACCAATGCACTTCTTAAAAGGATTGGGAACACATTACAAAAAGCATGCGAACAGTACCCCGAATACTTTGCCGGTAGATTGAATGGCACTGACTTTGCGGTGTTTTCTACCAAGCAGAAAGACTGCTATAACTGCGGGAACCAAATCAAAAAATTACTGGAAAAAATAAGTAATATTGACCATCAGTCACTTACGGTTAATTTCGTTACAGTATCGGCCAGTGTAACCAGCACTGATAATGCAGCAAAAATGATTGCATTAGCGCACCAAGTCCTGGATGACTTAGGAACCAATCAAAGCAATATATTGCATGTCATCAAGCCAGATGATTTGGACCAATATCAAAATAGCCATCAAAACGAATGGATGCATTTACTGACTTCTGCGTTAGATAACAAAAGGATTAAACTCGAAAGTTACCCTGTCACCAATCAGGCTGGTGAGTTAATACATTTTGAATCGCCGGTGAGATTGCAACTCACACCCCATGGCAAATGGTTCTGCGCCGGTGAATTCATCACATGGGCAACACAACTGCATTTAATGGGTCGCGTTGACGAATTGGTATTTGAGACCGCTGTAGACTCACTCAACCGTGGTGCCCAACCTATTGGCCTGAATGTTTCGGCCAGTGCAATGTGTAATCCATCATTTATTGAAAAAATCGTCAGCCTGATTAAAATTCATCCGCAAATTGCTGACAAGTTATATTTGGAAATACCAGAGCAAGATGCGTTTAATCACTTGTCGGAGTTCCACAATTTCTGCAACAAAATCAAACCGCTCGGCTGCAAAATCGGTATTGAGCATGTTGGATCACGCATCTCGCGTTTAGGCGAGTTGCATGATATTGGCCTTAACTACATCAAAATTGATGCTTCGATAATTCGCGGAATCGATACAAGTGAAGCGAATAAAACACTGCTGCGTGGTTTATGTATGATTGCACACTCTATCGGCGTGCTCGCTATTGCAGAAGGCGTACATACCCATAACGAAATAGCAACGCTGAAACAAATTGGCATTGATGGCATGACCGGGCCAGGCATTACCATCTAAGTTATAAACAAAACTACCTGCGGAAGCTTTTACTAAAACTCAACTGTGAATTATTAATATTTTGTTGTTTATTAAGCATCAGAGCTAATTGCAGCCTGTCTTTTGCACCCAATCGTTCAAAAGTCGCAGCCAAATGTGCCTTAACCGTACGCTCGGTAATACTTAATACTCTCGCAATTTCTTTGTTGCTCAGGCCTTTTGCTGCTTCAATAGCAACTTCTTTTTCTCGTTTAGTCAGGCGCGCAAGCAAATTATCAACATATTCGGGCTGATTGCCTGCCAATTTTGTAGAAGTCTCTATCAGCCGCTTTAAGAGCACCTGTCCAAGCCATAAGCCACCATGGCCGATCACGGTTTTAATTTCTTTTAACATTTCAAGTGAAGAATAAGCATGAGCGTATCCCATCGCACCCAGACTTAAAGCCTGTAAGGATTCAGCATGGTTTGGCATGTTGGCCAGCACAACGATTTTTGCATTTTTATAAGTTTTCAATATGGTCGTAATGCTCTTGGACATCCACTGTTGCTGGTCTTTATGCACATGCAACCAAAATACCAATGCCTCGTTATTATTGGCACCTATATCCAAACTTGTGGGAATCTCTAAAACATCCGCAACCAAAATAGACTCAGGAAAAGCTTCTGTCCAACTACTAATCTGCGCTGGTAATGTACTAATAAATATATCCTGCATTCATCTCTCACTGAAAGCGTATGACTTCGCTTTTAATACCGGTTTAAGCAAATAAGAAAGCACGGTTTTTTTACCAGTCAGGATATCAACCTGGGCCACCATACCGGGAATAATCGGCAAACCTTTGCCAAGGCTTGATTGTAGGGTACGAACTCTCACAAGGTAGTAAGCATTACCCTTTTCATCCACGATGGAATCAGCCGAAATATTCTCAACAACCGCATCTAAAGTGCCATAAATGGTGTAGTCATAAGCGGTTAATTTCACTACGGCAGGTTGCATGAGTCGAATGAATGCAATGTCTTTAATTTGAATCTTGGTCTCCAGAATCAGCGCATCATCCGTCGGTACCACTTCCAGCACCTCTTTGCCTGGCTGAATAACGCCGCCAACGGTGTTAAAGAACAGGCGGCTTACCTTACCGTTAACTGGCGATCTTAAAGTAGATTGCGTGACCTTGTCCTTAAGTGACACGCTGACTTCAGAAAGGCTATTTAATCGCGCTGTAACATCGTTTAACTCGGTACGCACCTTGCTTTTAAAGTTTTGCTCCACTTCACTGATTTTACGGCGGGCCTCGCCAATCGAGCTTTGAATCCGGGCAATTTGCGCTCGCGTTTGGTCAATATCGCTTTTCGCCCTTGATGCTTCCCGCTCCAGTTTAAGAATATCAATTTCTGATACGGCACCGCTTGCGAGCAAAGGCTTGTTCGCAGCGAGCTCTTTAGTTGCAGATTCATAGTTTTTTTCCGCGATTTCTTTTTTAAACTGGACTTCCATCAGCTCTTTCTCGCGCTGGACCATCTGCTCCCGTGCAATGTTTATTCCGGACTGCAATTCCTCTTTGCTTGAAAGGTACAAAGCATGTTCCTGAGCATATATTTCAGGGGCTTCCTTACGCACTTCTTCCGGCGGATTAAATGCCGTGTCTTCCGCAAGAGATCTTAACCTGTATTGCTTAGCCAAAAATGCCAGGTACTGGGCCTGATTCTCCCTAAAAGAAGAGACTGCCCTTGTTTCATCAATACGAACCAGAGGCGTACCGACCAATACGGTTTGCCCTTCTTTCACCAGAATCTCTGAAACAATACCGCCATCCAGAGATTGAATCACTTGCACTTGCTTGGACGGGATGACTCGCCCTTCACCCCTTGTCACTTCATCCACTTTGGCAAACCATGCCCAAATGACGAATACCGCCAGAATAGCTGCAATAGTGTATAGCAGGAGCTTAGCCTTAACCGGCGTTTGCTCTAAAATCTCCAGATCTGCTTCATCATCCCAATGCAGATCTTCCTTGGTCTCAGTTGGTGTCCAACGGTCCAGAAAATAATATATCGGCTTGGTTAGCCAAGCCTGGCTTTTGAGAAAATGATTGATAGTGCCTAGCTTTTTAAATAGTTGTTCACTCATATCGCTTTACCTATCTTGCCATTCCTTAATGCGTCAGTGACCTGATCTTTAGGTCCGTCAGCCACGATCCTGCCGGAGTCAATCACAATAATCCTGTTCACTAAATCATATAAAGAGGATCTATGTGAAATCAACACCAGTGTTTTATTTCTGGTCGCTTCAACCAACCGTCGTTTAATCGCATCTTCACCGGAGTGATCCATCGCACTGGTTGGCTCATCTAAAAGCAATATCGCAGGCTTGCTAATGAACGCCCGAGCGATGCCAACGCCCTGCCTTTGCCCGCCTGACAAGGTTTCACCGCGCTCACCCACCAACAGATCGAAGCCTTTGGGGTGCGCATTCACAAATTCATCTATGCCGCCAACATGTGCTGCTGCCAATACGGCTGTGTCATCCACATGCGGTGCTGAAATGGTCAAATTATCCCGCATCGATCCATAAAACAATTGTGTATCCTGCTGTACATAGCCGACACATCGCCTCAGCTCCGCCGGGTCTATCTGGCGTGCGTCGATGCCATCAATCAAAACCGCACCTGAAATAGGCTGGTACAGACCAAGTATTAACTTATGAATGGTTGATTTACCTGACCCCATACGGCCGAGTATTGCCACGTGTTCGCCGGCTTTAATTTTGAATGAAACTTTAGTTAAAGCATCTTCTTCGGCGCCTGGATATCTAAAGGTGACCTCTCTAAACTCAATATCGCCATTAAACGCAGGCCTGGACAAAAATGATCCATCGAGTGGACGCTCAACCGGCCTATGCATGATTTCATCCAGAGATGCCAGGGAAGTTGCAGCGTTGTGATATTGCGTTAATAACCCGGCAGTCTGGGCAATAGGCACCAGCGCACGCGAGGCGAGCATCGTGCATGCGATCAAGCCCCCCATCGTCAATTCGCCGTTAATCACCAGGTAAGAACCCAGAACCACAAGCGTGATTGCAATCAGTTGCTGTATGCTTGTAGCACCATTGTTAATAGAAGCTGATAGCAAGCGCAGTTTGCTCGTCACTTCCGTTAAGAAATGTGAACTATGTTCCCACTTGCGCTGCATTTGCCCCTCAATGCCTAAAGCCTTTACAGTTTCCAGCCCAACCAGGCTTTCAATCAGCGTGGCATTTCTAATAGCGCTGGCCCGATACATGGTCTCGGATAAATCATGCATTTTCGTTTGTACGCTGAACGAATAGATCAAAATAACCACTGCACCCAACATCACAGGAATAATCATCGGCCAGGAAATCCAGGCGATTACCGCAATGAAAATCAGGCCAAAAGGAATATCGATAAGTGTCGTAATCGTGGCAGAAGTGATGAAATCCCGAACAGTCTCAAATGAACGCAAATTGTTAGCGAAAGACCCCACCGAGTTTGGCCTCTGCTCCAGGCGTATGCCTAATACTTGCTCCATAATACGTGTGGTGAGTTTGACATCAACTCTGGTGCTGGCCCAATCCAGAAAATAGCCACGCATCGTGCGCAAAACCAGATCACCGATAACAATCAGCGCAATACCGATTGCCAGCACCCATAAAGTTTCAGTTGCCTGATTTGGCAAAACCCGGTCATAAACATTCATGGTAAAGAGCGGCATCGCCAGGGCGAACATATTCACAACCAAAGCTGCAATCATGATATCGCGATAAATACGACTATTTTCTGCCAGGGAGCCCCAAAACCAGTGGTGCAATCTGACTTTGCCTACACTCGGCGCACGCTGGTCAAATACATATTTTAATTTTGCAATAATGAGATAGCCTAAACTCCTCGCTGCCAGCTCATTCAGTGACATCAACACTTCTGCATCGCCCAGTTCCGGGAAAATAACGCCAGCCTCGTTTTTATCGAAGTCCAGCTTGGTGATTACGCAAGCTTCTTCATTTTTTAACAGCAGAATTGCCGGTAGAAATTCCTGTCGTATTTTTTCGAGTGGTTTTTTTAAAATCGTTACTGCCAGATTGACACGATCTGCTGATCGTTTCAGTAGGGCTGGCGTCATTTTCCCGTCTCGCAGCGGCAACCCGGACACGAGCGCGTCCCTGGAAGTTGCCACGCCATACATACGGCAGATCAAGGTTAGGCTATCCAATAAGGTATCAACCACCCCATCATTTTTTACTCGGTCTAAATCCTTAACACTCATGATTCCTGCCTTTTAATAATCATCCCACCAGTAACATTATGTTACTTGCATTTATATGCCTTCAATTGATGTAGAGCAAATTACATGCCTAGACTAAACAATCATAAAAATTTTAATTCTAGTTACCCTAAATAGTAGTTACCCTAAACAAAAAATGGTTGTTACCACATAGTAATGCAAACCTCATCAAAATTGTACGATCCTTCAACATCCTGCCATAGATTGATTCACATGACTGTTAAGTGAAAATAGTTTTTATAGCCATAATGCGTGCAAAAACAAGTGCACAGCTAATAATTTAATTTAACTCACTTAATCATGGGGGAAAAATAATACTGTACAATATTTCAATAATTGTTGTAATATTGAAATATGGAAAAACAAACCGCAATTACAGTTTTTGAATCTCTTTCTTCCAGCGTGCGTCTGGATGTATTCCGGCTACTGGTTAAATATGGCTTGGATGGCATAGTGGCTGGCGAGATCGCAACCACATTAGGCATTCCTTCTACCAACCTTTCGTTTCATTTAAAAGGATTGGTACAGGCTGGCTTGGCTTCAGTGGCACAGGAAGGCCGCTACCAGAGGTATCGTGCCAATATTCCGCTGATGCTTGATTTGGTAGCCTACCTAACCGAGGAGTGCTGTTCCGGCAACCCGCAGCAATGTGCAGATATGCGCGATGCGGCAAACTGCTGTACTGACACACCAACAACTGCTTCTGTTTCAAACGGGAATTGAATATGAATGTTCTGTTTCTATGCACCGGAAACTCCTGCCGCTCAATTTTAGGTGAGGCAACATTCAATCATCTTGCGCCTGACGGCTGGAAAGCCATGAGCGCAGGCAGCAAGCCTACAGGCGAAATACATCCGCGTTCGCTCTCATTACTCAAACGCGAGGGTATTGCAACTGATGGTTACCATAGCAAGTCATGGGAAAACCTGCCGGATATTCCCGACATTGTTATTACCGTCTGCGGCAGCGCAGCAGGCGAAACCTGCCCTGCTTATCTGGGACCGGTACTGCGTACCCATTGGGGCGTAGAAGACCCGGCACATGCCACAGGTTCTGACGCCGAGATAGATGCGGCTTTCATGAAAGCCTATCGCATCCTGCGTACCCGTATCGAGGCTTTTTTTGCTTTGCCGCTTGACGAATTACAAAACAACCCTCTCCGCCTGAAAGCGGAAATGGACCGAATTGGCACGTTGTTGCCATCATGAATAACCAAAGGAGTTTAATATGAAAACGATACAGATCTACGACCCCGCAATGTGCTGCAGCAGCGGCGTTTGCGGAACAGATGTCGACCAGCAGCTCGTCAATTTTTCTGCAGATGTTGACTGGGCTAAACAGAATGGCGCTAACATTGAGCGTTTCAATCTGGCACAGCAGCCGATGGAATTTGCGAACAATCAAGTTGTGAGAAGCTTTTTAGAGCGCTCGGGCCAGGAAGCGTTACCGCTGATTCTGGTGGATGGCGAAGTTGCACTGGCCGGACGCTATCCAAATAGAATTGAACTGGCGCGCTGGGCTGGTATCGCTCAACCGGTGGCAGAAACCAAGCCATCAGGCAGCTGCTGTAGCGGCGGTAAATGCTGCTAAACTGACTAGATAAATCTGAATCGGAGTCAGGCACATGAAATTTCTGGAACAACCGCCGCGCTTTCTGTTTTTTACCGGCAAAGGCGGCGTGGGCAAAACCTCCATCGCATGTGCCACGGCCATTCAACTGGCTGCTGCCGGAAAACGCGTGCTGCTGGTCAGCACCGACCCGGCATCCAATGTCGGGCAAGTATTCGGCATCAGCATAGGCAATAGTGTCACGGCAATTCCCGCTGTACCGCAGCTGTCGGCACTTGAAATTGACCCACAGGCTGCCGCACAGGCTTATCGTGACCGGATTGTCGGACCGGTGCGAGGGGTTTTACCGGAGACTGTGGTTAAAGGTATCGAGGAACAACTGTCTGGTGCCTGCACTACAGAAATTGCCGCGTTCGATGAATTCACCGCCCTGCTGACAGATGCTGCCTTCACAGCCAATTACGACCATATTATTTTCGATACCGCGCCTACCGGACATACTATTCGATTGTTGCAGTTACCGGGGGCATGGAGCGGATTTCTTGAAGAAGGCAAGGGCGACGCATCCTGCCTGGGGCCGCTGGCTGGACTGGAAAAACAACGCGAACAATACAAGGCGGCCGTAGATGCACTGGCAGACGAAAATCGTACACGGCTGATTCTGGTGGCGCGCCCGCAACTGGCAACCTTGCGCGAAGTTTCCCGCACCCATGAAGAACTTGCCGGCATTGGCTTAAAACAACAGTATCTGGTAATTAACGGCATTTTGCCTGCAACTGAAGCCGCTAACGACCATCTGGCGACTGCCATCCATCAGCGGGAACAAGCTGCCATCAAGGCGATTCCGGAAGCTTTAAAAGCGTTGCCTTGCGATGAGGTTGCGTTGAAGTCTTTCAACCTGGTCGGACTTGATGCGCTGCGGCAACTGCTGGTTGACTCACCATCACAGAATGACCTTGAAGCAGACACTCAAATTAACCTGAATGAGCCTAACTTATCGAAATTAGTTGAGCGTATCGCAGAGGACGGGCATGGCTTGGTAATGCTGATGGGCAAAGGTGGCGTTGGCAAGACCACGATAGCAGCCGCTATCGCCGTTGAACTGGCACATCGCGGGCTGCCGGTGCACCTTACCACTTCTGACCCAGCGGCGCATTTGGCTGAAACGCTGCACGGCACATTGGACAATTTGACCGTGAGTAAAATCGATCCGCATGCCGAAACAGAACGCTATCGCCGGCATGTACTGGAAACCAAGGGTGCAAAACTGGATGCACAAGGGCGCGCACTGCTGGAAGAAGACCTGCGCTCGCCCTGCACCGAAGAGATTGCCGTGTTTCAGGCGTTCTCACACATTATCCGCGAAGCTGGCAAAAAATTTGTGGTGATGGATACCGCGCCAACCGGACACACGCTTTTACTACTTGATGCCACCGGAGCTTACCATCGCGAAGTTGCGCGCCAAATGGGCGATTCCGGCATTCACTACACCACGCCGATGATGCAGCTGCAGGATACCAAACAAACCAAGGTACTCATCGTAACGCTGGCGGAAACGACACCGGTACTTGAAGCTGCAAACCTGCAGGAGGACCTGCGCCGCGCGGGCATTGAGCCATGGGCCTGGGTAATTAACAGCAGTGTCGCCGCTGCCGCTACCGACTCTCCGTTATTGCGCAGAAGAGCGGCCAACGAGCTACGCGAGATCAATGCGGTCGCGAAGCAGCACGCACGGCGCTACGCCGTTGTACCGCTGCTCAAGGAAGAGCCAATCGGCGTCAAACGTCTGCTGGAGCTATCAGCCGCCTCCTAAGCCGCAATGAATCAATTCCACACAACAATAAAATCTCAACTACCTAATGACTACAGCAAAAATCAGTTTTTTTGAACGTTACCTTACACTATGGGTATTTATCTGTATCATAATTGGCATTGCCCTTGGCAAATGGGCGCCTGAACTGTTTTATACGATAGGCAACATGGAAATTGCCAAGGTCAACCTGCCTGTAGGACTGCTCATCTGGGTCATGATTATCCCCATGCTGATGAAAGTTGATTTCGGCGCTTTGCATGAAGTTCGCCAGCATGTGCGCGGAATTGGTGTCACCTTATTCGTAAACTGGCTGGTCAAGCCTTTTTCGATGGCATTGCTCGGATGGATATTCATCCGCCATCTGTTCGCTCCGATGCTTCCTGTCGACCAGATTGACAGTTACATCGCCGGATTGATCTTATTGGCGGCAGCACCATGCACCGCAATGGTTTTCGTGTGGAGCCGGTTAACTAACGGTGACCCGCTGTTTACCTTGTCACAGGTCGCGCTCAACGACAGCATCATGGTGTTTGCCTTCGCGCCATTGGTAGCATTTCTGTTAGGTATCTCGGCCATTACCGTGCCCTGGGCGACATTACTTGTTTCCGTGGTACTGTATATTGTCATTCCGGTCATGCTGGCGCAGATATGGCGCAAAGCATTGCTAACCAAAGGCCAAACGACATTCGACACGGCCATGTCCAGGATTGGAACCTGGTCGATTGCTGCATTGCTCGCCACGCTGATATTACTGTTCGCTTTTCAGGGTGAGGCTATCTTAAATCAACCTCTGGTTATTGCATTGCTGGCAATACCTATCCTTATCCAGGTGTTTTTCAACTCTGCCCTGGCCTACTGGCTAAATCGCACACTGGGCGAGAAACATAACATTGCAGGGCCATCAGCCTTAATCGGCGCATCAAATTTCTTTGAATTGGCGGTGGCAACGGCTATTAGCCTGTTTGGCTTTAATTCCGGTGCGGCGTTGGCCACAGTAGTCGGCGTATTGATTGAAGTACCGGTAATGCTACTAGTGGTACGAATTGTAAATAATAGTAAAGCTTGGTATGAAAATTAAGAGCAAATAACTATCACTCGGTAAAGCATCAATTATCACTAAATATTGACTAAACAAACGTGAAACAATGCGCTTGGCAAGCATTCATTCTTTCGAGTAAGTAATAAGTGGTAACACGTACGTGTTACCACTTATCTTAAGGGCTAATAATGCAAAGTAAATTAAGTGTAATATGTTTATTCCTTTGACTTGGCATTTAAATTCCGCGAGAAGAGATGGCATTGACCCCTTCATTGGAACACCTAAGTTTTCAAGCGCTATTCAATGCACTGGCAGATGCCATGTTGCTAGTCGATAACGCTGGCTACGTTTTGCTTGCCAATTCTGCGGCGCATGCGCTGCTTGGCTATACTAGTGGGGCAATATGCGGACTTCCAGTAAAGACATTCATACCCGAACTTGACCTTGAGCAACGCAATCGTCAATACGACTTTGGCCCCAGCTTTATCAACAAAAACAATAAACTTATTGCACTCACCCAAGATGGCAGAAAATTACGGGTGTGTGTCAATCTTATTTCGCCGCAAGCTCCGGGACAATCTACCGTTGTAATCACACTTTATGATGACAGACGCCGTCAGGCAGAAGAATCTTTGCGGATAAGTGAAGAACGCTTGCACTTAGCTAAACGTGCTGCAGGCCTTGGCGTGTTCGATCGCGACCTCACTAACAATACATTATACTGGGATGAGCGCTCACGCGAACTATGGGGGCTGACACCAGATGAAGAAATTACCTATGAGAAATTCGAGTCTTACATACATCCCGATGATCGTGCGGGCAGGTATGCTGCGCTTTGTCGTGCGCTAGACCCGGCCAGCAACGGCGAATATCAGACCGAGTTCCGCATTACGCGGAAAAACGATGGCGCTGAATGCTGGATAGCCACTGTCGGTCAGATAACCTTTGAAGATAACGAGCCAGTACGGCTATTAGGCCTCATGCGTGATATCACTGAACTTAAGGCCGCGGAGCAGCAGAGCCAAGAACGGCGCAAAGAAACAGAGGCTCTGGTTAAACGACAAATTGCCGTTCAAACCGCATCTGCCATCGCTCACGAAATCAACCAGCCCTTGACTGCAATTTCCGCTTACAGTGAGGTAGCATTACACAGCCTGAAAAACAACAATATGAGTTCGAAGAACCTATGTCGTGCGCTTGAAGGTTGTGTGGCTCAGGCACAGCGCGCCGGAGATACGCTTCATGAACTGCTTAATTTTCTAAGGCAAAGTGAACTTGTCGTAGAACCAACGAATATTAACCGCCTGGTAAAAGCTTCAATAGACATTGCAAAAAAAGACGGTTATGGCGGATTTCATCCGCTGCTCAAACTGGAGCAGGATATGCCGCCGGTTCTATGCAATCCGCTCCAAGTGCAGAAGGTGATACTTAACCTGGTACGCAACGCAATTGAGGCCATCCACGGGTCTGGTGTCACTGCAGCAAACATTACAATCAAAGTTCGCAAAATGGCGAAAAAGAACATGGCACTGGTTACAGTGCAGGATAGCGGCCCTGGATTTGATAACGAGACAGCCAAACGCATTTTTGAGCCTTTTTTCACCACCAAATCCAAAGGTATTGGTATGGGGCTTGCCATCAGTCGCTCCCTGATTGAAGCCAATGGCGGAAAACTTTGGCATGACCCCGACACCAAGGCTGGCGCTACAATTCATTTCACCTTACCCTTTTCACCATGAGACCTCACAATATGAGCATATCCGAACCCACGGTTTTTATTGTTGATGATGATGCTGCAGTCAGGGACTCCCTGATGCTCATGATTGAGCAGGAAGGCATAGCCGTGAAAACATTTAACAATGGCGATGAATTTCTTGCAGCTTACCAGCCTGAATGTCTTGGTTGCGCAGTGATTGATATACGTATGCCGGGCATGGATGGCTTGCAGCTTCAGGAAGAGTTATGCCAGCGTAATATTCTATTGCCTATTATTTTTCTTACCGGGCATGGTGACATTCCGCTCAGCGTCAAGGCTGTAAAAGCCGGTGCTGTGGACTTTCTTACCAAACCGGTGACACGTGACGCCCTGCTCTCATCGGTGCGATCAGCCATTCTGGAGAGCAAAAGATTAATTGCACAACTTGAAAATGGCCAGGATGCAAAATCACGATTGGCAGATTTAACCGAGCGTGAACGTGAAGTGATGGCCTTAGCCGTGGCAGGCTCACCCAACAAGGAAATCGCTCGCCGCCTCGGCATCAGCCATCGCACGGTAGAAATCCACAAATCCAAAATCATGCACAAAACCGGCGCTATCAATTTGCTGGATTTGGCAAGAATTGCTAATGAAGGTGGGTTATAGCGAAAATGGATTGCCCGGGTAATTTATTTTGATTTTTTCCTGACCACTGGTTTCCTTGACAGCGTTCATACGTGTTCGCGCGGATTATCCTGGAACCTATTTCTTGCTACCTTATTTCTTTTAACCGAGTACTCTAAAAGACTACGATGTAAGTGTGTTGCTTCGTTGTGGTCGTATTTTTTTGAGCATACCCTTGTAACCGAACGGAGGGTCAAATGCATCAAGTTCGCCCTGCCGCTGTCGCTGGCGCTTTTTACCCGGCAGATGGTCATAAATTAGCCGAGAATATTAAAATGCTGTTAAATACTGCAGCTTCAGATATTGGCAAAAAGGCAATCAAAAATACAGAACTGACGCCACCCAAGGCTATCGTGGTGCCTCATGCCGGCTATATTTACTCCGGGCAAACTGCGGCCGCAGCTTACGCCAGGCTGGCTGCATGGCATAGCAAAATCAAACGCGTGATATTACTGGGGCCGGTTCACCGTGTGCCAGTACGCGGGCTGGCACTTCCTGCTGCCGATACTTTTGCAACGCCGCTAGGGGAAGTTAAACTTGATAAAGCAGCCATCACATTACTGGCAGGCATGAAACAAGTCGTGGTGAGCTCCCAAGTCCATGTGCAAGAACATTCTCTTGAAGTGCAGTTGCCGTTTTTACAGACAGTGTTGGATGATTTCACCTTAGTGCCGTTGGCGGTCGGTGATGCCACGCCGGCAGAGGTTGCAGAGGTGCTTGATGTCCTGTGGGATGGTCCGGAAACCATCATCGTGGTGAGTTCAGACCTTTCCCACTACCTGCCGTACGCCATGGCAGAAGCGGTAGACCAGTCAACAGTGCAAAGCATTCTTAATATGAAAGGTTCATTGACACATCAGCAAGCCTGTGGCGGCACTCCGGTCAATGGCCTGATCTCGGCAGCCAAAAGGCATCACCTGCACCCTGTCCTTCTGGATTTGTGTAATTCAGGGGATACTGCCGGTGATAAATCACGTGTGGTTGGTTATGCCTCGTTTATGTTCACGGAGGAAACAAGCGATGCCTGAAAAACCCATAGCGACAAAGCGTCATGCAACAACCGAAAAAACATTGGCACCTGAAAATCCAGGCAAGGTGCTGCTACCCATTGCGCGTGGTGTTATTTCCGATGCGCTAGGAAAATCAGGTGAAACCAAATCAAGTGAGACTGTGGATGAGAATTATCCATGGCTGCTTGAAAAAGGCGCAAGCTTTGTTACGCTGACCATGAGCCAGCGGCTACGGGGATGCATCGGGTCGCTGGAAGCTCACCGTCCGCTATTGCTGGATGTTAAGACCAATGCCTATGCGGCTGCCTTTCGCGACCCCAGATTCTCGCCACTCACATTAGCGGAACTGGAAGCCACGGAAATTGAAATTTCATTACTTTCCGCCAAACAGCCGATGCTATTTTCTGGGGAACGTGATGCCTTGGCACAGTTGCAGCCGGGGGTTGATGGCGTAATCTTCGAGTTTGGCCGCTACCGCAGCACATTTTTACCGCAAGTGTGGGAACAGCTGCCTGATGTTAAGACCTTCATGGCACATCTAAAACATAAAGCCGGCCTGCATCCAGAATTTTGGAATGAAGAAGTCAAACTTTACCGTTACTCAGTAAAGAAATTAAAAGAGAAAGACATCAAGGCGGGAAGCGAAAACGATACTGAAAGACCGATGCTGAAAGAGCGGAATCATGATTGAAAACTCCCATTACAAGGCCCGCTACTGGCATATGCTGGACGATGGGCGCATGCAGTGCGACCTTTGCCCAAGGGACTGCAAATTGCACGATGACCAGCGCGGCGCCTGCTTTGTGCGCATGCGCGAAGGTGATCATATGATCCTGACCACTTACGGACGCTCATCCGGTTTTTGTATCGACCCTATCGAAAAGAAACCGCTTAACCATTTTTATCCGGGCAGCAGCGTATTGTCGTTTGGCACAGCCGGCTGCAATCTGGCATGCAAATTCTGCCAGAACTGGGATATCAGTAAATCAAAGGATATGGATCACCTGATGGATCAGGCTTCGCCAACAGCGATAGCCGCCGCAGCTGAAGACTATGGCTGCAAGAGTGTGGCATTCACCTACAATGACCCTACCATCTTTGCCGAATATGCCATGGATGTGGCGGATGCCTGCCATGCACGGGGCATTCAGACTGTCGCCGTTACCGCAGGCTATATGCATGACACACCCAGGCGTGAATTTTACGCAAAAATAGATGCAGCGAATGTAGACCTCAAAGCATTCACCGAAGATTTCTACTACAGGCTGACAGGCTCACAATTGCAGCCAGTGCTGGATACTTTGCGCTACCTCAAGCACGAAACCAATGTCTGGTTTGAAATTACTACCTTACTGATTCCCGGCCACAACGACTCGGACGAGGAACTCACCGCTATGTGCAAATGGATTAGAAACGAGCTGGGAATTGATGTCCCGCTGCATTTTTCAGCATTCCATCCCGATTACAAAATGCCGGATATTCCGCCTACACCGCCAGCAACCCTGGTTCGCGCCCGCAACATCGGCATACGTGAAGGTTTGCAGTATATTTATACCGGCAATGTACATAATCAGGAAGGCGACACTACATTCTGTCCAAGCTGCAAGACTCCGCTTATCGTGCGCGACTGGTACCACATCAACAAGTACCGGCTGACCGAGGATGGCCACTGCCCCGACTGCAAGACCGCTATTGCAGGACGCTTTGACACAAGCGCGGGAAGCTTTGGTAGAAGACGAATTCCGATTGCCATCGGAACATATGCTTAGCAGAAAGTTTACTTATGTCAGAAGCCTTTGAGAAACTGGTTCATATTCCTGCAGACAGCGTCCATATCGAAGGAATGCTGGAACTACCTAAAGATGCACAGGGGTTAGTGCTGTTTGCACACGGTAGCGGCAGCAGCCGGCATAGTCCGCGCAATAATTACGTTGCCCAGGTATTACGCAACGGTGGTATTGGTACATTGCTGATGGACCTGCTTACGCCGGAAGAAGACATGGATTACCAGACCCGTTTTGATATCCCGTTACTCACCCGCCGTTTGCTGGCTGCCACACGCTGGATAAAAAACGATAAGCGCTTAGCACATTTCCCTATTGGTTATTTTGGCGCAAGCACTGGCGCGGCGGCGGCATTACAGGCAGCAGCAGCCAGCGGCAATGAAATCCGTGCGGTAGTTTCTCGTGGCGGCCGTCCGGATATGGCAGGTGCGCATGATTTGAAACAGGTAAAGTGCCCCACTTTACTGCTGGTAGGCGGACTTGATGACGTCGTGATCGAATTGAATCAAGAGGCCTATGACCAGATGCAGTGCCCGAAACAATTTGTGATCATTCCCGGCGCCACCCATCTGTTTGATGAAGCAGGAACGCTGGAGGAAGTAGCCCGCCTTGCCACCCTCTGGTTTAGTCAACACCTGAAATAGAGGCTGAGCCTGAGTAACATTCGCTAACCGCGCAAGATCTGAATCACTTCTTCATCTTCTACTTGCGGAAAGTCTACATAAAACTGCCCCACTGCCCTGAAATCATCAGGCGACATTAGACAAACCACCTCATCGGCCAATGCAGCCACTTTTTTCAAGGTTTCAGGTGGGGAAACAGGTATTGCACATATCAGTTTGGCTGGGTTTCTATTGCGTAGCCCATGCAATGCGGAAATCATGGTAGCGCCGGTAGCAAGCCCGTCATCAATGACAATCACAATACGTCCAGCTGGATCTATGGGGGGGCGAACCGGTGTGTATTGAGCGCGACGTTGCTTAATGGTTGCCATTTGCGTCCGTTTTTCGGCTTCGATATATCTGCTGTCCGCGCCGACTGATGCCGCGTGATCAGCGATGTAAGTCCATCCGCTTTCATCGATTGAGCCAATTGCCAGTTCCGGATAATTTGGAGCACGCAGCTTACGTACCAGCACCACGTCAAAAACCCCGTCCAGTTTATCTGCGATTATTTTAGCCATTGGCACAGCACCACGGGGAATGGCGAGGATTAGCGGCTGCTTGCCTTTGTATCCGTGAAGCTCCTTGGCGAGCCTGATTGCAGCTTCGTTACGATCATGGAACATGATTGACACTCACAATCGAGATTTATTAATTGAACTTATAATTGATACCGGTTAATTGATACTGGGTTGAAGCAGGTCAATTTTGAACTCTGCCTCATAAGGCGGTACGTTGCATTCAATGATATTGGAAGGCGCCACGTCGAGCCGAACGCCGGCAATATCAGTGCGTACCGGTAGTTTGTTTGCTCCACGATCTACCAGTACCACCGTGCGTATTTCTGCAGCCTGTTTTGTCGCCAAATATTCTACGGCACGTAGCATAGAATGACCATGATACATCACATCATCTACTACCAAAACAGTAGTGCCTGCCAAATCAAGCGCTGAATGCTCGGGATTTTCAGTTAGCTTTGTTTCCGGATAAAGCAAAGTCAAGTCATCGGCATAGCGCTTTATCTGTAAATGCATCAGGGTAATATTGGTCAGCTCATACTGATTCACCAGCCTGGTGTAGAGCATTTCCGCCAGCGGGACACCACGACGGAGTATCCCTACCAGCACAATGCGTTCTTTACCTCTTAAGAATCCACTGGCTTGCCACGCCATAGTATCGAGTACCGCATCAAGCTGATTTTTTTGATACAGGCAGGTTCTATCTCCAACAACCAGCGGGATTTTCACGCACATTTCCCCTATTTTAGTTGATGCTCCAGGCACTACCTATCCCAGAGAAACACAGTCCTTTGGTGCTTTTTAGCATCAATCCGCACCAAGTCGGATTTCACGACTTCGTCATGCTCCGCAATGATTTTATATTTGCCAGGGGGTAGATCTGCAAGAAAAAAAGGGCCTTCTGTTGTAGTATCCAGCACAATGTTACCCTTTGCATCTTTAATTTGTAGTTTTACCGACGCTAGATATTCTTCTATCCGGCCACTAACTTCAGTATCAGCTTTCTGCACAAATACGATTTCAAGCAAAAAATCCTTAGCCTGCGATTTAAACTCACTCACCTCATCAGCGCTAATACCGCCGGAAACATAGCAAATTTCATCGGGTATTTTTTTATGTGGAGTGCATTTTTGTAAGTTGGCTGCAGTAGCACTGTCTTCTGGTGAATTTGTTTCGACAGGTTTTTTTTCAATTGCGGCGGGTTCAGATAGGTCTTCAGGTGGAAGATAACCCATTGCTATGGCGTACGAGTTTAATCCAAAAAATACAACTGCAGCGGCGAAAATTAATTTGGCGTTTTTCATGAGGTATTCTCTTTTATTATTTTCATCAAAATCGTTCACAATTCCTAATCTATCGCAAAACTCATTTAAAGAAAAGAATATTAAGTTCCACCACTGCCAAATTGTATTACTTTACAGCGATATTACGTTTTTTTGAAGATTCGGCCTTGGGCAGAATAATTTCCAAAACTCCGTCTTTTAGTGAGGCAGCCGCCTTAGCTGCGTCCACTGTACCAGGCAAGGTAAAGGAGCGCGCAAATGATGAGCTGGAAATTTCATGCTTATGATAATCACCCTCCTCTTCTTTTTTCTCAGTTTGGCTCTGGCCTTTAATCGTCAAAATATTATCGGTAAGGGAGATATTCAAGTCTTTTTTTTCTATGCCCGGAATCTCGGCACGAACCATGATTTCATCATTACGGTCAACCACATCCAGATTTGGCAAGCGTTGACCGCTGAATTCGAACAGGTTACCCCCTAATAATGAATCTATCGTTGGGAAGTCGCGCCCTCTCCAAAACGATGGTAAACCCCGGCCAAAGAGGTGATCAAAAGCACGCTCCATTTCAGCAATCGGATGGCTGATCACGGATGAAGTACTTTTTACTGCCTTACCTTTTGATACGGGAACATTTTCGGTGACTTGTATATTTTGCTTATTCTTAGTAGCCATAGTCAGCTCCATTGATTAGTTAAGTTAATTAATTAAGATACTCCGAATATCAGCGACCTTCATCGACTGATTTTACTTAAGACACTACCTGCTCTTGCGCTATCGGGCAAATAATCACTCGCAAAAAACGATGTCCCATGCTTCCAACCTCGCAAAAGAACACCTTGCAGACTAAATGCGCACCTTTAAAGCTTATTACATCAAATTTATAACCGACTCGAGAAAGAAAATGTAAGTATGGATTTAAATTTTGCCCTTGCATCAGCGCAATATTTTTTAATTGCGGCAATAATCTGGAAATATGTTGCCAAATTAATTCAGATGGAAGACATCCCAACAGCCTGCCACCCGCCTTATTACAATCACTTATCATGCCGCTGTAATTTAGCGTCAGCACTAATTTAGTGTCATCAACATCTGTGGTAGATAGCCTGTTTGGACTCCGGCTATCTGAAGTACGCTTACCCTTTAGCAAGAGCGTTTTACTCGAAGTAATCATTGCGCTGTCTCCTTTTCGGCACTTAGCCAATCTTCCATTTCATGACCCGGCTCGAATCCACGAGCTTCCGCCTTGTAATAAGCCGACTCAGCGATACGCCTGGTAATATCTTCATTACATTGATGGACACATGACCCGGTTTCAATATTCAGTGATGGCGAAAGTGCATTTTTAGACTTTATACTCTTGGTCTTCATACTGCCCACCTTCCTAATAAATCAAGTGTTTTATGGTGGTGACTTAATTGTTGGTGATGCCAACGTTAGCAACACAGGATTGCCATAACCCACCGAAGAATCAGTAATCTACAGATTAATCACATTAAAAAAAATTAGTGTAAACACGTAAGGGTATACGCTTATATCCTGCTTGTTTAATGAAGAGAAGTTAGTAAATTTGCGGTTATTAGCTTGATGTGTACATTTTTAGCGAGCTTTATACGTGTTCGCGCGGATTATCTAAGCACATGAATCTTGCTACCTTACTTTTAAACAAAAATCCGTAAATATATTTTTCTAGCTGAGCATTAACTCAGTGCATGAGAGCATCATTAAAGGTACCCCGTTATGCCGTTGCCAAAAGTGGAACAAAATGTATTTGAAACTATCCTCGCCAGGCGTTCCGTGCGTGGTTACACATCAAAACTTGTAGATGCAGACATTTTACGAACATTGCTGGAGGCTGCCGTACGCGCACCCACAGCAATGCACAGGGAGCCTTGGGCATTTGTCATTATCCAAAATAAACAAATTTTGCAAAATTTATCAGACCGCGCAAAACCGCTATTTATAGAAGAACTCAAGCGGAATGGCGCAAGCATTGATATTTTCGGTCGCCCGGATGTCAGTATTTTTTATGATGCAAGCACACTGATTATTATCTGTGGTAAGGCTAATGGACATTTTTCCGAGGCTGATTGCTGGCTAGCGGCCGAGAACCTGATGCTGGCAGCCTGTGCCATGGGGCTGGGTACCTGTGTAGTTGGTTCGTCCTTGCTGGCTATCCGCCAGCCGGAAGTTAAGTCTTCACTAGGCATACCCACTGAATTTACGGCAGTAGCACCAATCATTATAGGCTATCCAAGTGGCGAAACTGCCCCCAGCGCGCGTAAGGCGCCGTTGATACTTAATCAATTATCCATGGCAGTAAATTGATGAGAAGCCCTGCAGACGGGTTGGAGAAAAGATAAATGTACAAACACATACTGTGTCCGGTAGATGGCAGCCCAACCTCGAATATTGGTATGCAGGAAGCTATTCAACTAGCCAAAGACCAAAACGCCAAGCTACGCTTTTTTCATGTGATTGATACATACGTTCCTATTTTAGACATGGCCGGCGATTTTAATGTGGCCTACATGATTGATATTCTGCGACAGAACGGTGAAAAAGTAATTAAAAAAGCAAATGCGGCTGCGGAGAAAGCAGGGGTGGCCGCAGATGCGCAAACAATTGAGTCAATCGGGGGCAGAGCCGCGTCATATATAGTGGCCGAAGCCGAGAAATGGCCGGCGGATTTGATTGTGATGGGAACACATGGGCTACGCGGCGTTAGCCGTTTAGTCATGGGTAGCGATGCCGAGAATGTATTACGCACTAGTCATGTACCAGTCTTGCTGGTTAAGAATCCACATTTAAAAGGGTGATTGTCATGAGTATTCATATAGACCAAAGCTTACAGTTTGAAAACAACAACCAATATGGATCTGCGCATCAAGTTTTGTCTTACCTGTTTAGGGATTATCTTGGATCCTTTGTGATTCGGCTATGGAACGATAGTGTATTGCGCATAGGTAACGACTTTTCAGCATTTACCCTTAACATAAAACATTCAAGTGTGTTGCGTGATCTCATTCTGTTTCGGGACCCGATTCGTCTCGCAGAAGCTTATTTTGATGGTTCAATTGAAGTAGAAGGTGATTTTGATGCAGCACTTGGCCTGCGCTACTATCTCGAGGGGCTAAAACTACCCTTTTCCAAGAAACTGGGGTTGGCGTTCAAGGTACTGACGTTAGGTAATGATAAATCACCCCAGCGATTACAATTTGTCCGAACTGACGAATCTCCCCGCCAGAATGGCAAAGAAACAATTGCTTTTCATTACGACATATCAAACGAATTTTACCAGCTATGGCTGGATAACCGCATGATTTATTCCTGCGCCTATTTTGAAAACCCGGAACAAAGTCTGGAGCAGGCGCAATGCAATAAACTTGATCACATCTGCCGTAAGTTGCGTTTGCAACCCGGGGAACAATATCTTGATATTGGCTGTGGCTGGGGAGCGCTCATATGCTGGGCCGCCAAGCACTATGGTGTGCAAGCACATGGCATTACGCTAAGCCAGAGTCAGTATGAATATGCCTGTGCAGAAGTGAAAAGACAAAAGCTGCAAGGGCAGGTAACCGTAGAACTGCGTGATTATCGCGACCTTCCACCGGTGGCAACCTATGACAAAGTGTCCAGTATCGGCATGTTTGAGCATGTCGGCCTGAAAAATCTGCCGACTTACTTTTCTATTGTAAATAAAGTGCTTAAGCCAAACGGCTTATTTCTTAATCACGGCATTACCACTGACGAATCGGGTTGGGATAAATGTGTATCAACCCGGTTCATTAACCGCCATGTGTTTCCAGACGGAGAACTGGAAACAGTAAGCACTATTCAAAAAATGATGGAAGATGGAAATTTTGAGATTTCCGATGTGGAAGGATTGAGGCCGCATTACGCCCTTACTTTGCGGCATTGGGTACATCGACTTGAAAGAAACTATGAAGATGCGGTGAACTTGGTCGGAGAACGAACTTATCGCATCTGGCGGCTTTATATGACGGGGTGCGCCATGCAGTTTGAACAAGGCGCGACAGGTATATATCAAATACTGGCAGTGCGTAGAAATAACAGCTTTCCGCCCCTGCCACTTACCAGACGAGATTTATACGAAAACCGGGATGCCTTTCATGCACAGCAATAACTTGGAAAAGGGGAGAAAACCTTGTCTATTATTGATATATGCAAGCGTGACGTTGTAACGCTCGGCCGTGATGATACCGTGTCACATGCTGCAAAACTGATGCGGCAGCATCATGTAGGCGATGTATTGGTCACTGAAAAGAAACATGGCAAACTCGAGCCGATTGGCATTGTGACCGACCGGGATATAGTAATAGAAATCATAGCGCCAGGACTTGATCCTAACGTGATAACCGTCGGCGACATCATGCAGCCGAATTTATTCACAGCAAAGGAGGATGCCGGTGTATTTGATGCAATCAAAATAATGACCGGTAAAGGTGTGAGACGATTACCCGTAATAAAAAAAGATGGTGCGTTAGCTGGAATCATAACGCTGGATGATCTGTTTTTGATGATGGCTAAAGAGTTCTGCAGTTTTGCCAAGCTATTAACTAAACAACAAAAAAACGAGGCCATCACGCGTCGTTAAATCTTAGCCAAAATTAAAATTAAGACTAGGCTAAATAGCTGCACTTTATAGCAGCATTATAAAAATGAAAGGATGTGCGATATGAACAAGCTGCCTTCTGGATTTCATCATGTCAGCCATGACCGCCCGTTATTAGAACAACATAGTGACGCTTACAGAATGCCTGGCAAACTATCAGAGCCTACAGTTTGTCCACAATGCAGTGCAGTGTTTCATAAAGGGAGATGGCAATGGATAGAAGCACCGGCTAATGCACAGCGTGAAACTTGCCCTGCCTGCAAACGCATCCATGATAACTTTCCGGCAGGATATGTCACGCTGGAAGGCGCTTACTTTAATGCACACAGTGAAGAGATTATGCGCATGGTGCATAACCGTGAACAGCATGAACGTATCGAGCATCCACTCAAGCGCATCATATCTACAGAAAAGCAAGGTGATGCAACCGTTATAACCACAACTGACATCCACCTTGCCCGTGGTATCGGCGAAGCCGTACACCATGCTTATCAGGGAGGGCTGGAATTACAATATAACCCCGGTGAAAATCTGTTGCGCGCGTACTGGAAGCGTTAATTCCAGCACCATTTAATTATTTAAGATTTTTGATCCGGAGTAGATAGGCGCGCGAACCAAAGTCGAACTGGTCTAGCAGCTTTGCTATCAGGCTGATTAAACAAAAAAGGCGAATGCATTCATGCATTCGCCTTTTTAACATTTGGAGCGGGAAACGAGGCTCGAACTCGCGACCTCAACCTTGGCAAGGTTGCGCTCTACCAGCTGAGCTATTCCCGCGTTATGCAAATTGATGGAGGCGCGAACCAGAGTCGAACTGGTCTAAACGGCTTTGCAGGCCGCGGCATAACCGCTTTGCTATCGCGCCATCATATTTCAGCATTGTATGCCAAAACTTAATCTTTAGCATGTGCCACCATACTAACTAAAACTAAAACGGCGAAAGCATAAATGCATTCGCCGTTGTAATATTTGGAGCGGGAAACGAGGCTCGAACTCGCGACCTCAACCTTGGCAAGGTTGCGCTCTACCAGCTGAGCTATTCCCGCGTCGTCGTTAAGACAGGCGCCATTATAGAGATTTTGAGCCTGTCGTCAAGTACAACTTGCGTAAATATTTACAATTATTTCTGCTTTAATTTAGGTAATGCTGCGCGCAAATAATAAGCCATTGATAGTAATGTCAAAAATGCAGCAATGACAATCAGCACATGTCCGACATCCTGGGTTTTAAATATTCCCAACGCGCCGAGATCCACATCGTTCCAATATAGCAGGAGCACAATGGCCAGCATCTGTGCTGCAGTTTTCACTTTGCCTATCATCGCAACCCCAACGCTGCTGCGCTGCCCCTCGCCAGCCATCCATTCGCGCAGAGCACTGATTGCGATTTCCCGTCCAATAATAATTAAGGACACAATTGCCCCCACACGCCCGAACTCAACCAGCACGATAAGTGCGGCAGCCACCATCAGCTTATCTGCGACAGGATCCAGAAACGCACCAAACGAAGAGGTCTGTTTTAAGTAACGCGCCAGGTAGCCATCCAGCCAATCAGTAAAAGCCGCGACTATAAAAACGGCTGTCGCAAACACATTCACCTTATGGGAAGGCATCGCACCTAATGTATGCAGATTTTCAGGCCAGTAAAAAGCGCCTACAAATATTGGGATCAATAAAATACGTAACCATGTCAACATGGTAGGAACATTGCAAATCATTTAGTCATGCTCGCTTTTAACAAAATTAAAATCTAGAGAACCTCTCAATGCAGTTCTCCGTATATTTTTTCAGCCAAACTCTGGCTGATACCTTCAACATTGGCAATTTCGTCAATACTAGCACTTTTTACGCCATCCAGCCCACCAAAGCGGGTTAACAGCGCCTTACGGCGTTTTGCACCAATGCCTTCGATATCCTCAAGGCTTGAGTGCAGCCTTGCCTTGGCACGCTTTGCTCTATGCCCTGTAATGGCAAAGCGGTGCGATTCGTCACGTATTTGCTGCAATAAATGTAACCCTTTATTGTCTTTTTCCAGGTTAATCATTTCACCGGTGTCTGAAAAAATCATCGTTTCCAGCCCTGGCTTGCGTTCTTCACCCTTGGCAATACCCACCAGCAAGATGTCGTCCAAGCCAACCTCTGCCATTACCTCCATTGCCACGCCCAGCTGGCCTTTGCCACCGTCAATAAATACCAAGTCGGGTCGCACGCCCTCACCCGCTGCTACTTTTTTATAGCGGCGTGTAAGTACATCGCGCATGGCGGCATAATCATCGCCCGGGGTAATTCCGGTAATGTTGTAGCGTCGATACTCGCTATTCTGCATATCGCCACGATCAAACACCACGCAACTTGCCACAGTGGCTTCACCCATGGTGTGGCTGATGTCAAAGCACTCAATCCGCTCGGTGCTATCAGGTAAATTCAAGGCTTCCCGTAACGCCACTAATTTGGCAGCCTGGTTTGCAGAGGTCGCGGCACGCTGGCTTAACGCCAATTCAGCATTGGTTTGCGCCATCTTCAGCCATACACGCTTATCGCCAATCGCATTGGTGTTGATTTTAACCTTGCGCCCTGCCTGCTCGCTAAGCACTTCTTCCAGCACTGCTGTTTCAATCTTGATGCCCGTCACGATCAAGGGCGGCGTGTTCTGCGCCACATAGTGCTGCGCTATGAATGCCTCCATGCTGTTTTCCAGGGTTTCACCATCGGTATTTTTTGGCATGTAACTTCTATCGCCCAAATGGCGGCCGCCACGAATCATCACCAGGTTAATACAGTGCTGCCCCTGCAATTCCGCACAGGCAACGACATCAGCATCCGTTACATTAAAATCGCTCACAAACTGCTTGGCCTGCACCTGGCGTAAGGCCTGAATGCGATCGCGAAACACTCCCGCCAGCTCATATTCCTGTTTAGCTGCGGCAGTATTCATCTGCTCAGCAAGCGCGTCCATGACCTCGGTAGTTTTCCCCTGCAGGAACATGGCGGCCTGATGTACATCATTGCGATAATCGGCATCCGAAATCAAACCCACACAAGGCGCGGTGCAACGTTCAATCTGGTGTTGCAAGCATGGACGGCTGCGATTGGCGAATACCGTATTTTCGCAAGTGCGCAATTTGAACACTTTTTGCAATAGCTGAATACTTTCACGCACAGCTACCGAGTTAGGAAATGGCCCGAAATACTGGTTGCCTTTGCGTTGCGCCCCCCGGTGAAACGCCAGCCGCGGGAACTCGTCACCGGTTAACGCGATGTAGGGGTAGGATTTATCATCACGAAACAGCACGTTATAACGCGGCATCAGCCCTTTAATCAGGTTGTTTTCCAGCAGCAAGGCCTCTGCCTCGCTGCGGGTAACCGTCGTTTCTATTTTGACAATATTACTTACCATCATGCGCGTGCGCGGGCTGGGCAGGTTCTTGTTAAAGTAGGATGAAACGCGCTTTTTGAGGTCTTTGGCTTTACCTACATAAATTACTTCATCTGTGGCGTTTATCATGCGATACACGCCGGGCAGATTGGGCAGGTTTTTTAAGATGGGTTTAGGGTCAAACATAAGGTATAACTAGGTACTCAGAAAATTATTTATCGTAAATCACAAAAGCTATCAGTGATTATTAAAAATGGCTACTCATCCAATAACTGCCCGGCAATTGCCCAATCTTCATACGCTACCTCTTCAAACGTAATGTAGGTATAAGATTTTGGCTTATTGGCAACACGCTCCAAAATTTCAGTAAATTCTTTCGCAATTTGCGCTTTCTGTTCGCGGGTCACTTTACCGGCAAGTTTAATATTGACGTATGGCATGTTAATTCTCCTTAAAAAATTATCAGGTCGTAAAAAACTCTAACTTCTATAATTCGTTCTTAATCATTGCAAATACTTCATGGAACATAGTCTCTGTCAGCCTGCGCGTTTGCGTGTTATAACGGCTACAGTGATAGCTGTCATATAAAATCAAGCCATTTGGTAACGGATGACGTGCAGCATGCCCAAATTTATAGTCCTTCAACTTCAGATTAAATGCTTTTAATACTGCAGCATGTGCGACATTACCCAAGGCCAAAATGATGCTATCTTCTTCCAATTGTTGCAATTCCGCTGCTATAAACTGATTACATGTCGTTATTTCCACAGGAAGCGGTTTATTTTCCGGCGGCAGACATTTTACGGCATTGCTAATGCGGCAATTCATGAGCTGCAAACCATCATCGGCCGATAGCGATTGCGGCTTGGTGGCAAAGCCGTATTTGTACAATGTTTCATACAGTAGCACTCCGGCATAATCACCGGTAAACGGCCGTCCAGTCTGATTCGCCCCGTGCATACCGGGCGCCAGTCCTACAATCACCAACTTGGCATTAACATCACCAAAAGCTGGCACCGGCTTGCAAAAATAGCTTGGGTATTTCGCTTTAACTTCATCCAGAAAATTAGCCAGACGCGCGCACTGCCTGCAATTGATATCAAACGTTACCTTAGTGCCCATGATGCGCAATCGTATGTTTTGTTTGACATCGCAAAGTACCAAAAATATCTCGCACTAAATTTAAAGTGAATACCAATAACAGCAATGAAATAAATAAGGACAGGATAGGGTCAATCGGCATCCAACCCGTGAAATAAATCACCACCCCTGCTGCAACAGCGGCAATAGAGCCCAACAAATCACCGACAACATGTAAAAATGCAGCCCGGTTATTCAAGCTCTCGCCATGGTGTGCAACCTGATGATGCAATTGCTTGGCAACGATCAAATTCACCATCAACCCCAGCGTCGCAATGATAGTTAAGCCTAAACCCTGCACTTGATGCGGTTGTTTAAAACGCGCAATGGCTTCAACCACAACAAAGACAATCACCAGCAGCATAGTGACAGCATTGATAATGGAAACGGCTAACTCAGTATAGCTAACACCGGATTTATGCCGCGCAACATCAGGTTTTTTAGCGACAACACCAGCCATCCACGCTAGGCCCAGCGCGGCCACGTCAGAGAACATGTGCCCTGCATCACTTAATAAAGCCAGGGAACCGGTATACCAACTACCGACTGCCTCAACAATTGCAAAGATAAAAATCAGCGCGAATGGAATAAAGTAATGATGATGGTCATCATCGTGGTCGTCATGTTGCGTATTTTGAAACATATGCTTGCGTATCTTAAGTAGTAATGAATAGGCGAAATGCTAACTGAAAACTGGATGTTTTAGGTGACTTGGCTCAATTTCCTGAAACTATTTCTTCAAATCAAATTATTTATAGAAAAACTTTTTAATAGAAAATTCAAAAAATCATTAAAAGCTATAATACTGAAACTTTATTTCAGTCATTCACCATGCTTAGTTACCGTCACGCCTTTCATGCTGGCAATCATGCCGATGTCTTAAAACACTACGTACTAGGGTTGGTGCTCGCATACACCGCGCAAAAAGACAAACCATTCTGGTATATCGATACCCATGCCGGCGCAGGGATGTACAGCCTGAGTGAAGGTTACGCCACGCAAAACGCCGAATTTGAACAAGGCATCAATAAACTTATTGCTGCCAAAAGCCTTCCCAAACCGCTGGCTGACTATGTCGCGCAGATCCAATCCTTCAATGCCGGCTCGATGACGCTTTACCCCGGCTCCCCATCCATCGCAGAATTATATTTACGTGCTGACGACAGAATGCGCTTGTTTGAACTGCATCCTAATGATTACAAAATCCTTTACGAAAATTTCCATGGCCTTGGCAAACAGGTAAAAATTGAAATGCAGAACGGCTTTGCCGGCATTAAAGCCTGCCTGCCGCCGCAGCCGCGACGCGCTGTAGTGCTGATTGACCCGCCTTATGAAGACAAACAGGACTATGAGTATGTGGTCGATACCATTAAAGACAGCCTGAAACGTTTTCCGACCGGCACCTACATCGTATGGTACCCAATATTGCAGCGCCCGGAACCTGCAGAAATGCTGGACAGCCTTAAACGGTTGAATGTGCCGGATTGGCTGCACGTCAGCATGAGCATAAATGCGCCTTCCCCAGAGGGTTATGGCATGCATGGCAGTGGCTTGTTTATTATTAACCCGCCATGGACCTTACCTAAAACACTGGCAGAAACCATGCCCATCCTGACACAATTACTGACACTGGATGAATCAGCAAGCTTTACGCTGGACAGCCACATAGCCTAGAGAAAAATATCATTTCAAACTGGTACAATACACACCAATTTAAAAAACCAACTTAAAGACTATATAACTATATGCAACATAAAAAATCTTCTTCTACCGAGTACAAACAAAGCAACATCATGACCAACATCCTGTTTGGCAGCCGCTGGCTACAATTGCCGCTGTATTTAGGCCTGATTGTCGCGCAAGCCGTTTATGTGTTCTTCTTTGGCGTTGAACTGGTACATCTGGTTGCAAAGGCCAACCATCTGATAGAAGCCGATATCATGCTGATTGTATTGGGTTTAATTGACGTGGTGATGATTTCCAACTTACTGATTATGGTAATTGTAGGCGGTTATGAAACGTTTGTATCGCGCCTGAACCTTGAAGGCCACCCAGATGAACCCGATTGGCTCTCGCACGTGAACGCTAATTTACTCAAAGTTAAACTGGCAACAGCGATTATCGGCATTTCATCCATTCATTTGCTCAAAACCTTCATCAATGCACAAAACCTTTCTGATAGGGTATTGATTTCGCAAACAGTGATTCACATGGCTTTTGTACTCTCTGCTGTGGCCATCGCTTATATCGATAAGCTGATGACCCCTTCTGAATCACATTAAGTAATTTGCTAAAAAAGCCGCACTTAAAAGAGTTGTAGTACAGAAGCCGGCGCAGCCTGCACATGCCGAACTGAAAACGTAAGAACCGCGATGGTTTTTTCGTTTTCAGTTTCCACGCTTACCCGCCAATCACCTTCTGCCAGATTTTGCTTATAGGTGTAACCTCTAAAACCATCATAACGCCCACCCGACAAGCTGAATCCTACCCGCGATTGGGTTTGCCATCCTGTGTTTTTACTGTAGTGCTGCCAACGGTGATACAACCTGGTTTGCAAGCCAGAAGGTGCAAATACTGAAGAGAAACAATACACGCGCTGCCCTGGCACAAGTTCCAAATCATCACTTGTTTTCCGCCACAGCACCCACCAGGGCGATGCCTGCTGTGTGAGCTGGTAATTGCCATCCATTTTGGTTAGTTCATAACCCACAGCGATATCGCGCTTGACCAATGGCACAGGTGGAATCATATCCACCGCATAGGCAAACATGAGCACTACAGCGATTATCCAAACCGGTGTAATGCTGCCAAAATGGTGCGGCGTTTTTTTGTACAGCCAATACGCCAAACCCGCGCCTAATATCGTGCTTAAATAAAACCATATGGCGTGAATGCTGCCCAGCATAAAAGGCAAGGCAAAGTTGAACAGCAACATGGCACACAAGCCGAACAATGCCCAGCTTAAGGTAAAGCGCTTGTATTCGCTCTCCAGAAACTCATTAGCAACCAATAACGTAGCCAGCACTAATGAAGTCAGCCATGCCAACCAATGGCTGGAACTTTTGAAATACAAAATAAATAAAGCGCTGAACAAACTGCCAAATAGAAATTGCAGCAAGAAATATGGCAGCCTTGGTGAATGTAGTTTTTTTAAGACCGCAAAAAGTCTTACCTGCGGTTTTGAAGCATCTGCCGTTTCATCAACCGGTCTACCAATCACATACAGAATGATTGCCGCACTGAATAGGTAACCAGTAAAGATTGCCAGATCAGATGGCATGACGTTGCGGCCTATCGTGATCGCATCCCACACAAAGCCGCCAAAAAAGAAAATGACAGGGAAAAAATCAGCAAGCTTGCGCACGTGATGTTTCAGCGTTTGCAGCCAGAGCATTGGTGGTACCTGAAAAGTCATTCGGTAAGGTGATTGATGTTAAATGAAATGACCGGCGACATAGCCAATCACAATACCGACAATCAATGCAATGGTCAGGCCACGATAAGTAAGAACATCTTTGGTATAACCACGCTTGATAGCCGTATATGAAACAAGGTAACCAATCGCATTGAGCAGCCAGATAAAAGACAGGCTAAGCACTTTTACAATCAAAGGCCCAATAAACGGCACCAGACCTATCACCCCAAGCACCCAGGCAAGTACGTGAGAAATCACCCCCAGCAGCAATACGCCAGCCGTAACCGCCTGCGCATGCCAGCCGAAGTGCCAGGCAGCATAAATGACCGCCAGCAACAGAATGCTTAAAGGCAGCATAAGCTTCCACGCACCGCGCTTAGGTGGCTGGGTGATGGCTTCCTGGTCAAAGATTTCAGGTACTTCCGGAAGATGCAGGGTCATATTATGTCAATTTAAAATATAAATTTAATGCCTTGGGCCTGCCCAATATCAATAACATAAAGGCCGGCCTTTATGCATAGCTAATTAGTCGAATAACCAACTAGCCTAGCTCGGCAATTGGTATCACTTTTTTACCGCTACTCAAAGTATCAAGCGCTGCTTTGTATTCTGTCATTTGGTCAAAATTCAGGTATTTATAAATCTCAGCCGTATTCGCCAATTTATTACCTACAGTTTCCATATACTCAGCGTGCGTAGGCATCCGACCCAACTTGGCGCATACAGCGGCCAGTTCGGCAGAACCTAGGTAAACGCGTGCATCTTTGCCCATGCGGTTATCAAAGTTACGGGTGCTGGTCGAGAAAACGGTCGCTTTATCCGCTACACGCGCCTGATTACCCATGCATAGTGAACAACCCGGTACTTCGGTACGTGCGCCAGCAACGCCAAATACTGAATACACGCCCTCATCCCTAAGCTGCGCTTCATCCATGCGGGTTGGCGGAGCAATCCACAATCGAGTAGGAATATTGCCAGCGCCTTCCAGCACTTTTGCTGCCGCACGGTAATGGCCAATGTTGGTCATACAGCTGCCGATGAACACTTCATCAATCTTGTCCCCTACTACAGCAGATAACGGCTTGATATCATCAGGGTCGTTTGGACACGCCACCAATGGTTCTTTGATCTGGTTCAAGTCAATTTCAATCACATGCGCATATTCAGCATCGGCATCGGCCTCCAACAACTCCGGTTTTGCCAGCCATGCCTGCATGCTCGCAATGCGGCGCTGCAGGGTGCGTGCATCCTGATATCCATGATCAATCATGTTTTGCAGCAATACGATATTTGATTTCAAGAACTCAATCACCGGTTCTTTATTGAGTCTTACCGTACAGCCATTGGCTGAACGCTCAGCCGAAGCATCCGCGAACTCAAAAGCCTGCTCCACTTTCAGATCAGGTAAGCCTTCAATTTCCAGGATGCGGCCGTTGAATACATTCTTTTTACCTTGCTTACCTACAGTCAAAGTACCTTCCTGTATCGCGGTATAGGGAATCGCGTTTACCAGATCACGCAAAGTAATACCGGGCTGCATTTGACCTTTAAAACGCACCAGTACTGACTCCGGCATATCCAAAGGCATCACGCCCATTGCAGCGGCAAACGCCACCAAGCCGGAACCGGCCGGGAATGAAATGCCAATCGGGAAGCGGGTATGCGAGTCGCCACCGGTACCTACTGTATCGGGTAGCACCATACGGTTCAGCCATGAGTGAATCACACCATCACCCGGGCGCAAACTTACGCCACCGCGGCTGCTCATGAACTCAGGCAGAGTATGCTGCAATTTAATATCAACGGGTTTCGGGTAAGCTGCCGTATGGCAAAAGCTTTGCATCACCAGATCAGCGCTGAAGCCCAGACATGCCAGTTCTTTTAATTCATCACGCGTCATGCCGCCGGTAGTATCCTGCGAACCCACAGTTGTCGCTTTGGGCTCACAATAAGCACCCGGACGCACGCCGGTAACACCGCAGGCTTTACCCACCATTTTTTGTGCGAGTGTATAACCCTTGCCAGTATCTTTTGGCGCAATCGCTTGAATAAATAAATCAGAAGCTGGCAAACCTAACGCATGACGTGCGTTAGTCGTTAAGCCACGACCTATAATCAGCGGAATACGGCCACCGGCACGCACTTCATCCGGCATGGTGGTTGGAGCCAGTTCAAAAGTAGCGATTACCTCACCTTTGTCGTTCAGCACCTGGCCAGCGTAAGGTTTGATGATAATCACGTCGCCCATCTGCATTTTTGAGACATCACACTGAATCGGTAACGCACCTGAGTCCTCAGCAGTGTTAAAGAAAATCGGGGCGATCTTGGTGCCTAGAATCACACCGCCGGTGCGCTTGTTAGGGATGTTAGGAATGTCATTACCCATATGCCATTGCACGGAATTGATCGCAGATTTACGTGACGAACCGGTGCCAACCACGTCACCCACATAAGCCAATGGCAGGCCTTTTTGTTTCAAGGTTTCTATAGTTTTCAGGCCATCCGGCATTTTGCTCACGAGCATGGCTTTGGCATGCAAAGGAATATCCGGGCGGCTCCATGCTTCCTGCGCCGGGCTCAGGTCATCGGTGTTGGTTTCACCATCCACCTTAAACACCACCACTTTAATTTCATCTGCCAGTACCGGCGCATTGGTGAACCACTCTGCATTTGCCCATGACTCGATGAGTTTTTTGGCATGTGCATTGCCGGCTTTCATTTTTTCATCAACATCATGAAATGCATCAAACATTAAAATAGTATGTGACAGCGCCTTAACAGCCGCATCCGCCATTGGAGGATTTGAATTGGACAGGTCTAGCAGGGCTACCAAAGCCTGCACGTTGTAACCGCCGAGCATGGTACCCAACAATTGCACCGCTTTTTCAGGAGTAACCAGAGGCGAGGTTGCCTTGCCGTTCGCAATGTCCGATAAAAAAGCTGCTTTTACATAAGCGGCCTGATCCACACCCGCAGGAATGCGATTTTCCAGTAAATCAATCAGGTTCTTTTCTTCACCTGCTGGTGGATTCTTGATTAACTCAACCAGTTGAGCAACTTGCTCTGCAGACAGTGGTAATGGCGGTAATTGTTGGGCTGCACGTTCTTGTACGTGAGTTGCATAGGTTTTTAACATGATAATGTGCATCTCTAAGATTAAATTGAAGATTGGTTAACATTATACCAACCTGAGAAAAGAAATTTGACTGTAACCAAGTTTAAATTGGGGCTGATACCTGTACCTAAACCATATCAGCACAGCAAAGCTTTATTCAACCTGCTCGAACTTTAGTTGCCAATCGCCTAATCGGTAAAAAGGTCTTTGGCAAACGGGGTGCTACAGCTTTTTCCCTTGGCAGAGGATTCCCATTTATCCAGCAGGTCCTTTTCATAGCCTTTGCCGTGCTTCAACTCTAAGAAAGCACGCACTTCATACACGTCGGCAAACCCGTTTTTATCTGTATCCATCAGCACAATATTGTCTTCTACCGTCGGGCCAATATAATTTCCTGCTTTATCAGTCAGGTATTCCAACAAGTCTTCAGCACTTGCCGCATTTGACCAGGCAATCAAGGCTAGCCAAATACACATCTGAAATAAAAATTTAGTTTGTTTGAATATTTTCATAACCGGTACTTTCGTTGGTACGACTCCCACTGATACGACTTAAGCAATCGCAAAAAGTGCAATTCCAGTGCACCCTAGGTCGCAGAGTGAATTTCAATGGATTTTCGCTGCGCGATCTTTTGTTTCCACTCCGCCGGCCCTGACGTGTGTATCGATTTACCGCGGCTATCAACCGCAACTGTCACCGGCATATCCTGCACAGTAAATTCATAGATTGCTTCCATGCCCAAATCAGCAAATGCAATGACTTCCGCTTTTTTAATGGCTTTGCTCACCAGATAAGCCGCACCGCCCACAGCCGTCAAATACACAGACTGATGTCTAGCGATAGCAGCAATGGCATCTTCTCCGCGCTCGGCTTTGCCTATCATGCCAAGCAACCCGGTCTGGCTGAGCATTATTTCGGTAAAGTCATCCATGCGCGTTGCAGTTGTCGGCCCCGCTGGGCCAACTGCCTCGTCGCCGATAGCATCAACTGGCCCAACGTAATAAATGAATCGATTGGTAAAATCTACAGGCAGTTTTTCGCCTTTTTGCAACATGGTGGCCATGCGCTTATGTGCTGCGTCACGCCCGGTGAGTAATTTTCCGCTCAGCAATAAGGTTTGCCCCGGCTGCCAAGACTGGATTTGTTCTTTAGTAATCGTATCCAGATTCACACGCAAGGCTTCTGCACTGGGCGACCAATTGACATCAGGCCAATCGTCTAAACTTGGCACTTCCAATGTAGCCACGCCGCTGCCATCCAGCTCAAAATGCACATGACGCGTTGCAGCACAGTTAGGAATAATCGCCACCGGCAAGCTCGCTGCATGGGTCGGGTAATCCAGAATTTTCACATCCAGCACGGTAGCCAGACCACCTAAACCCTGTGCGCCGATACCCAGATTATTCACTTTCTCGAATATCTCAAGGCGCAGTTCTTCCAGCCTGTTTTGTGCGCCACGGGCTTTGAGTTCGTGCATATCAATCGGCGCCATCAGCGATTCTTTGGCCAGTAGCATGGCTTTTTCGGCACTGCCGCCGATGCCTATGCCTAGCATGCCGGGCGGACACCAGCCCGCACCCATGGTTGGCACCACTTCCAGTATCCAATCCACAATACTGTCATTCGGATTGAGCATGGCGAGCTTGGCCTTGTTTTCACTGCCGCCGCCTTTAGCACCAATACTGACCTCTACCTTGCTGCCCGGCACCAGCGACACATGCACCACTGCCGGCGTATTGTCTTTAGTATTAATACGCTTACCTGCGGGATCACTGACAATTGAAGCTCGCAGCTTATTTTCCGGGTATAGATAGGCGCGTTTCACGCCTTCGTTCACCATCTGCTCTAACGATAAATCGCCTTGAAAATGCACATTCATACCCACTTTGACAAAGGCAATCACAATACCGGTGTCCTGGCATAGCGGGCGTTTACCTTCAGCGCACATGCGTGAATTGGTTAAAATCTGCGCAATCGCATCTTTAGCCGCTGGAGATTCTTCTTGCTGGTAGGCTTCAGCCAGTGCATGGATATAATCCGCCGGATGGTAGTACGAAATGTATTGCAAAGCATCGGTAACACTTTGAATAAAATCTTCTTGTTTGATAATCGTCATGTGCGATAAATGAGTAAGTATTCGTCAAAACGCATTTTACGCTTTATTCCCAAAGTTATCATTTGTATAAATAGCCATTGCCATAAATAGGTTAAAATAGCGGATTGTTAAATAGTATTTTGCAGAAAGTCAGCTATGCCACTTACCACGCTTAATGCGCTATCCCCTTTGGATGGCCGCTACCAATCAAAACTAGACAGTCTACGTCCATACTTTAGCGAATATGCACTGATCAAGCACCGTGCATGGGTGGAAGTTGAGTGGCTTAAAGCGCTGGCTGGCGCAAAGGAACTGGCTGAAATTGCGCCGTTTAATGCAGAAACAATCCAGGAACTGGATGCTGCAATCGCAAACTTCAGCGAAGATGATGCCTCGCAGGTAAAAGCGATTGAAGCGCGTACCAACCATGACGTAAAAGCCCTTGAATACTGGCTTAAAGAAAAATTTGACGGCAACCCGGAAATTAAAAAAGCCAGTGAATTCATACACTTTGCCTGTACTTCAGAAGACATCAACAATCTGTCACACGGCCTGATGCTAAAAATCGCACGTGACAGCGTCATGCTGCCGTTTTTGAACAACCTGATTGCACGCCTGAGCGAACTGGCGCACCAACTGGCTAACCAGCCGATGCTTTCACGCACACACGGACAAACCGCCTCACCCACCACCATGGGTAAAGAACTTGCCAATGTGGTGTATCGCCTGCAGCGTCAGCAGAAACAGCTCACCAATAACGAGATTCTTGGCAAAATTAACGGTGCTGTCGGCAACTTCAATGCACATTTATCTGCCTACCCGCATTTCGACTGGGAAAGCTTTGCCAAACATTTTGTCGAATCATTAGGGTTAACTTATAACCCAATGACCATACAGATCGAGCCACATGATTATATGGCAGAGCTATATGACACCTTGGCGCGCATAAACACTATTTTGATTGACCTTAACCGTGACATTTGGGGTTACGTCTCAGTGGGTTACTTCAAACAGAAAGTTAAAGCTGGGGAAGTTGGCTCATCCACCATGCCGCATAAAGTAAACCCGATTGACTTCGAGAACTCCGAAGGCAATCTGGGCCTGGCCAATGCATTGTTGCGTCACATGGCGGAAAAATTGCCTATTTCACGCTGGCAACGCGATCTAACCGATTCTACCGTGTTGCGTAATATGGGCGTGGCTTTGGGCTATACCCTACTCGGCTATGATTCCTGTTTACGCGGCCTGAACAAGCTTGAAATCAACCCTGCCCGTCTTGAAGAAGACCTGGATAACAGCTGGGAAGTTCTCGCCGAACCGATTCAAACCGTAATGCGCCGATATGGTATTGAAAACCCTTATGAACAGCTTAAAGAACTTACCCGCGGCAAAGGCGGCATCAACAAAACTTCATTGCACACATTCATTAGTGGCCTGAAAATTCCAAATGATGCAAAACATGCCCTGCTTGCGCTAACGCCAGCCAACTATACCGGCAAAGCCATGGAACTGGTCAACAGAATCTAGGAAACCAGCCAAAATACAGGCCTGCGCGGCGAGCGAAAAATCCATCGCCCCGATGCAGGCTTGTACCCATTCAATCTCCCCTGGCAAATACAATCTCCACCCCGTAGCACACATCCGCAAAATACAATGGAGTGTTATATACTTTCAGCTTCAAATCATATTTGGATGCGACAAAATGAGTGCTGACAAAAGCAATCCCCGTTTAGCTGTGCTGATTGACGCTGATAACACTTTTAACGTCATCCCTATCATTGATGAGTTATTTGAAGAAATATCCAAATTTGGCGATGCCAGTGTCAGGCGTATTTACGGCGACTGGACACAGCAGCAGTTAGGCAAATGGAAAGAAATACTGCCTAAGCATGCGATTCAGCCCATGCAGCAGTATGCCAACACCAAAGGCAAAAATGCTACCGATAGCGCGCTGATTATTGACGCGATGGATTTACTCTACACAGCACCTTTGGATGGTTTCTGTATCGTTTCAAGCGACAGTGATTTCACAAGGCTGGCAATCAGGTTTAGGGAATCTGGCAAGCTGGTTTATGGTTTCGGAGAAAAGAAAACACCAGAATCTTTAAGGGCGGCCTGCAACCAGTTTATTTACATTGAAATTCTGTCGCAAAACAAAATATCAGATACGCCGGCACCTGATATAGACACCCTTATTACTAAACCTGAAAAATCCAAACCCAGCTCTGACATTAAACCTGCCAGTGTTTCAGGAGACGAAACCACGCTGCTGACGCCTGTTGTCAAGAAAACATCAAAACAGTTAGCAAGTGACACTAAGCTAGTTTCATTAATTCGGTCTGCAATTGAGTCGCTTTCAGATGACGATGGGTATGCAAACACCGGTGAAATTAAAAAGCATATTATTAAGAATTATTCCGCTTTTGATTCGCGCAATTACGGTTACGCAAAATTCAGCGATCTTATCGATACTATAGGCTTGTTTGAGTTGGACGCTAAAAAGCAACGCATTAAGGATAAAAGAAAGAAATGAACGAAATTCTAGTACTCTATTATTCCCAAGGCGGCGCAGTACGCAGCATGGCGCAGCTCATAGCGCGCGGTATTGAAAGTGTAGCCGGCGCAAAAGCACGCATCCGCACCGTGCCTAAAGTTTCTGCCAATTGCGAAGCAACCGAACCGGATATTCCAGCCAGCGGTGACCCTTACGTTGAACTGCAAGACCTTGAAGAATGTATCGGCCTTGCACTGGGCAGCCCTACCCGCTTTGGCAATATGGCTGCGCCGATGAAGTATTTTCTGGACGGCACCACCGCACTTTGGCTTAAAGGCGCTCTGAATAACAAACCTGCAGCCATATTCACTTCTACCGGCTCAATGCATGGCGGCAATGAAAGTACCCTGCTGACCATGATGCTGCCGTTAATGCATCATGGCATGATATTGGTAGGACTGCCGTATTCGGAACCTGCTTTATCTACAACCACATCAGGCGGCACGCCTTACGGGGCTAGCCACATAGGCGGCGCGATGGATGATAACCCCATCACCGAAGATGAGAAAAAACTCTGTATCGCGCTAGGCAAACGCCTTGCAGAAACCGCATTAAAGTTATCCATATGAATTTGAATATAGAAGCAAGAAAATTCCTCCGCAGCACACACAGCGGCATACTTTCCACACACTCTACGCGTTTTGACGGCTACCCGTTCGGCTCGGTTGCACCATTTATTCTGGATCATAGCTGCCAGCCGGTAATACTCATCAGCAATATTGCCGAACACACCAAAAACATCATCGCCAACCCCAAAGTTTCATTACTGGTATTTGCCGGAGCTGAAGATTTACAAGCTAACGCCAGGCTGACATTGCTCGGCGAAGCTACCAAAATCAATAAAGATGAAGATACCGATTTACGCGCCCGCTATTTACGCTACTTACCGCAGGCAAGCAGCTATTTTGACATGCACGACTTTGCGTTTTACCGTATAAAAATTCAGCAAGCGCGCTACATTGGCGGCTTTGGCAAAATGTCCTGGATCTCAGAAAATGATCTATTGAGTGACATTACGGCTACCGACTCGCCACTAGCGAGCCAGGAAACGGCGATCATCGAACACATGAACGCTGACCACGTGGAAAGCTTAATCGGCTATTGCAAGCATTTTCATGGCATCGAGGCTACACAGGCACAAATGCTCGGCATTGACTATGACGGTTTTGATGTAAAGGCTATCATGAACAATGACACAACCGTATTACGCTTTGATTTTGAACAACAAATCCACGATGCACAATCTGCCAGAGTCGCCTTGGTCAGCATGTCAAAGGTAGTAAAATCATGATAAAGAAACTCCAGCTAGGCGCATCCGTTAGCTTGATTTTGCTTATTCTGCTCGCTTTGGCCTGGGAAACCATGCTTGCGCCATTAAAGCCGGGCGGCTCGCTGCTCATGTTAAAAGCCGTGCCGCTGTTATTGCCTTTATTCGGTGTTTTGCGCGGCAAGCGCTATACCTATCAATGGTCAAGCATGTTCATATTGCTCTACTTCACTGAAGGCGTGGTGCGCGCGTGGTCTGACTCAGGTATTTCAGCGCAATTGGCGCTAATCGAAGTTGTGTTGTCTGTGGTCTTTTTTACCTGCGCTATATTTTATGCTCGCCTCACGCGGCAATAAAACCAATGACATATAAGTTTTTATTGTTAACCCCACGCCAAACATGCCTTCTTCTACTATAATTTAGCCATGAACAAACTCTTAGTAAGTCACGCATGAAAATACTGCTCTCCAATGACGACGGCTATTTCGCGCCAGGCCTGAATATACTGGCGGAACATATTGCCAGGCTAGCCGATATTACCGTTGTTGCCCCGGAAAGAAACCGTAGCGGAGCGAGCAACTCACTCACACTGGATCGGCCGTTAAGTGTCAAAAAGGCCTCCAATGGCTTCTTTTACGTCAATGGCACACCTACGGACTGTGTTCATATTGCACTGACAGGTTTAATGGACACCATGCCGGACATGGTCATCAGCGGTATTAATGATGGCGCCAATATGGGTGATGATACGATTTACTCAGGCACTGTAGCAGCCGCAATGGAAGGCTATTTACTCGGTATCCCGTCAATTGCTGTTTCCATGTCCCAGCACAATTCAACTCACTTTGAGACGGCGGCGCGCGTAGCCGTTGAGCTAATTCAGCATTATCAAAAAAACATGCTTAAATCTGCGACTTTACTCAACGTGAACGTGCCCGACATTCCGTATAATGAATTGCAAGGACGCGTTGTGACGCGCTTGGGAAAACGTCATAAGGCAGAACCGGTAGTACAGCTTAAAACACCGCGTAATGAAACCGTATATTGGGTTGGCGCCGCAGGGTTACCCAACGATGGCGGTGAAGGTACAGATTTTTATGCAGTAGCAAACAAGCAGGTTTCCGTCTCGCCCATTCAGGTAGATTTAACGAGCCACGCGCAACTTAACGACATTAAAGACTGGCTAAAAAGCTAGCGAACTGGATATTTAGAGTGGCATTAATAAGATCATCGCAAGCCGGCATCGGCATGACATCACAACGTACACGCGAGCGCATGCTAACGCGGTTACGTGAGCAAGGCATTAAAGATGAAGTCGTGCTCTCCGCTATTGGCAGTACTGCACGTCATATATTTGTAGATGAAGCGCTATCCATCCGCGCCTACGAAGACGTATCGCTACCAATCGGTTTCGGGCAGACAATCTCGCAACCTTATATTGTGGCGCGCATGTCCGAATTGTTACGTAATGGGAAATCCATACAAAAAGTACTCGAAATCGGCACCGGCTGTGGTTACCAAACCGCGGTATTATCAAAACTGGCAAAAGAAGTCTATTCTGTAGAACGCATACGCCCGTTAGTGATGAAAGCACGAGATCACCTCCGCAAGCTAAAATGCATCAACGTGAAGTTAGCCCATGCAGATGGAAATATCGGCTTGCCGCAACTTGCGCCGTTTGATGCCATTTTGGTTACGGCTGCTGCCAGCCACATTCCGCAAGACTTGTTAGACCAACTGGCAATTGATGGGCGCTTAATAATACCGGTAGGCACTGACGAGCAGATTCTATGTTTAGTCGAGCGTATCTCCCAATCGGAATATCGCCAAACTAAACTGGAGCCGGTCAAGTTCGTACCGTTACTGGGCGGCACTAGCTAAGCATGACTACGTTACGTTATTTTTTTATATATCTACTTTCATGGGTACTGGTTGCCTGCAGCAGCAATCCTGCGCCTGTCATCGACCGTATGCCGGCAGGTAAATCTGCTACAGCCGGTAAATCAAAACCCAGCCTCAAATCCTCCAGCAGCAAAATCGGCAGCGACTGGCGGCCAGACACCTATATCGTAAAAAAAGGTGACACCCTATTCAGCATTGGTCTTGAGCATGGTTACGATTATAAGGAAATCGCCCAGGCCAATAACATTGGCGCACCTTACACCATCAAAATCGGACAAACGCTTAAACTTGGTGCATTAAAAGATAAAACAGAAAATCCGGAAACCAAGTCTGCACAAGAACAGGGAGATGGTGTTGTTACCTATCCCATCAATGCCGAAAGTACTTCGTCCACAACAAATACAACACCTGCTACACCGACAGTAGTAGCAATTGGTGAACCCAAAGCCATACGTGAGCCTTACAGTGACCAAGCCTTTAAGACACCGTTACCTGCAGCAAAACCAGCAACAACAACCCCCTCAACAAAACCAGGCACTACAGCTAAAGCTGTTGCAGATAAAGCTGGTACTGAAATTAAACCGGAAACAGAAACAAAGGCCGCGGAAACTAAACCTGACGCAAAAGCAGAACCTAAACCTAATGTCGAACCTGTAGCGAGCCTGGATTGGGCATGGCCTACCAAAGGTAAGGTGATTGCCAATTTTAATGATGGCGGTAATAAAGGTATTGATATTGCCGGCAGCAAAGGACAGCCAATTCAGGCAGCAGCCTCCGGCAAGGTTATTTATAGCGGTTCTGACTTGCGTGGCTACGGAAAATTAGTCATTGTGAAGCATAACAATACCTATCTATCGGTATATGCCAACAATAGTGCAATCCTGGTCAAAGAAGGCCAGCAAGTAAGTCGTGGACAGAAAATTGCAGAAATGGGCGATACTGACAGCAATACGGTGAAGCTGCACTTTGAAATTCGCCAGCAGGGTAAATCGGTTGATCCTACTAAATTTTTAGCTTCAAATTAGTTAAAAAGGAATCTTAAAAAGGAACCTGAGCATGGCAAAAATTGATCCTAATAAATACAGCAAAAATGTAGACATTCAACCCGAAAGCAAAACCAGTGTGTTATTTGCCGTTATCCGCATGGCCTTAATGGTTGCAGGCATTATTGGTATCGCTTTTGAGTTTTTTCGTGAAGATGGCTTACTTGCAAACTTGCTAGGCAAGCTTTTTGAATCAACTACAAGCATGATGCTGATTCCTGTAATTATTTTTGCGTTATGGTTGTTAAATCGGTGGATTAGCACACCCAACAAGTCTGAAACTAAAAAAAGTGGCGACCTGCCAATGTATATCATGATGGCGGTAGGTGCCTATTATTTATTTAGATTTTTTACTACGGGTTCTTTTTAGGAATCACATCAAAATCAATCACAATAAAAAAGCGGCTTTTAGCCGCTTTTTTATTGTGCATTCATTACATTAACTAAAGGTCTAGTTAGCTGCTGCAGCTTGCTGTTTGTAATATTCACGCACTGGTGTCATATCAAACTCGCGAGCCCATTTAATCAGTTCATCCAAAGCTGGCGCACCAATTTCACCTACCTGCGCATGAATACCGGCTTGCTCACGAATCACCAAAATGCCAGGAATTTGATTCACTTCAAAATAATCACCAATTTCAGGGTCAGTTTCAGTATTCACCATACCGAACACGATATCAGGGTTATTCGCAGCTGCCGCTTCAAAAGTTGGGGTAAATGCAACACATGGATCACACCAGGCCGCCCAGAAATCAACAATCACAAACGGATTATTTTCAATAGTTTCTTTAAAATTAGCTTTGGTAAGTGCTACTACTGCCATGATTTTGCCTTTAATTGAGTGAATGTAGCAGTTTATCAGAAGCCTAATAGTTCGTTAAGTTTTGTATTAACTAACTATTTTATGGGCTGATCCCAAGTTGCATCAAAAAACAATGCTGACAACGGTTTACGTTTGCGCTCAGCAGTCTCGCGCGTTAACGTATCACCGGTCAAACTGGCAATATCTGCCGGATAACCCACAGCAATCATCGCCATAGGCGTGTATTGCATCGGGATATTAAATTTTTCACGCGTCATATTGGCATCAAAGCCACCCATCTGGTGAGCCATCAAGCCCATACTGCTCGCTTGCAAACACAGGTTTTCAGCGGCAGCGCCGGTATCATACTGCGCCCAGCGGTTCGCCTGTTGATTATGGCCAAATAAAGTATCGGCACATACGAGCAGCAGCACCGGAGCATCCTTAACCCAAGCCTGATTCCCAGGCACCAGGCAATCAAACCCAGCTTGCCAGCTAGCAGCATCTGCATTTTTATCCCATACTATGAAGCGCCATGGTTCATCACCAAAACAGGACGGCGCCCAGCGTGCGGCTTCAAGTAAAGCAATAATCTGCGTATGTGACACGGTCTTTGCAGCATCGTAAGCGCGGCCACTCCAGCGATTTGCAATAGTGGCATCAATAGGGACTTGTGTAATGGCGGGTTTGAGCATGGTATTAAGCCTTTAAAAATGGGTAATCGGTGTACCCTTTTTCGGTACCGCCATAAAATGTATTTGAATCAGCCTCGTTCAGTGGCGCATCTGCCTTGAAACGCGCGACCAAATCCGGATTGGCAATAAATGGCACGCCATAAGCGATGGCATCCGCATGTCCGCTGGTGATTGCGGCGTTTCCGCGTGCTTTATCGTAGGCCAGGTTCGCAATATACGCCCCTTTGAAATGTTTTCTAAATGCAACAAAATCAAATGGGTCAGCTACGCCACCACCATGTATACCACCTTCTACCACGTGCAGGTATGCGAGATTTAATGGGTTCAGCACTTCAGCCACATAATTAAATAACGCTTGTGGATTGCTGTCTTTCATATCATTAAATGGATTTACCGGTGAAAGACGCACACCCACTTTATCAGCCCCGGCAACCGCTGTCACGGCCTTGACCACCTCCACCAGCAAACGGGCTCTATTTTCCAAGCTTCCACCGTAGTTATCAGTACGCTTGTTACTGCCATCACGTAAAAACTGGTCTAACAGGTAACCATTGGCAGCATGCACTTCCACACCGTCAAAACCAGCGGCCAATGCCGATTTAGTTGCATGCACATAATCGGCCACAATTGCCGGCAATTCACTCGCGGCCAAAGCGCGAGGCTCAACATAATCGACCAGGCCTTGATAGGTAAAAGCCATGCCCGCAGGTTTAATGGCCGATGGCGCCACTGGTAACGCATTATTTGGCAGCAGGCTTGGATGTGATATGCGGCCGACGTGCCATAGCTGTATCACAATTTTTCCGCCTTTAGCATGCACCGCATCAGTCACTTTTTTCCAACCTGCAATTTGCGCATCAGTATAAATACCAGGCAGCGCGGGATATCCATGTGCCATGGCTGAGATAGGTGTTGCTTCAGTAATAATCAGGCCAGCGCTCGCGCGTTGTTCATAATAGGTCACGTTAATTGGCTGGGGCACGCCGCCCTCGCCCGCTCTATTGCGCGTGAGTGGTGCCATCACCACACGGTTTTTGAGGTTTGTTGCACCTAATGTTACTGGACTAAATAGATCGATTGCCATGCGTTTCTCCATCAAATAAATTCAAATACAGTTTACAGAGTTATCGAACTCGTCGCATTTATTTAAATAGCTGTTCAGGTGGCAATTTTACACCTTCAATCAATAGCGTTACTTCAATATCATCACCCACTGGCGCGCCAACCTTAGTTGCCCAGCCGAAGCCATAATCTGAAGCTTTAATCAAAGTGTGTGCCTCAATGCCAGTACGGTAGCCGCCCCAAGGGTCTGAACCAAAACCCAGCACTTTGAATGGGAAGGAAATGGTTTTAGTGACACCGTGCATAGTGAAGTTACCAGTCAGCACGCCTTCCGTGTTGTTTGTAGCTTCAACCTTACTGCTGACAAAAGTCATTTCAGAAAATTTAGCTGCATCAAGATACTCATCTTTTTTAATGTGTTCATCACGCTTTGGGTGGCTGCTATTCACGCTTAATACATTGATTTTTGCCTCAACGCTTGAGTTTGCCAGATTAGCTTTGTCTAGCATCAGCTTACCTGTCACATCACTAAACGTGCCCGAAGTTTTAGAGGCCACATGGCGAATCGTCCAGTTGGCAAAGCTGTGTGCATTATCAATGCGGTAAGCCTCTTGGTCAGCCATTGCCACATTAGATAAAGCCAAACCTGAAATAGTCATTAAACTCAATGCGATGATGTTATTTTTAATTTTCATTTTTTAATTTCCTTACGTTATTGATTTGTTTTTAATACGATTATCCACGTAAACGTTTAGTAATGGTGGCAACACGTTCACCTAAACGTTCAGCAGTTAACAGGTCACTTGCAATCGGTGCCACATCAGCGCCTTGGTCGTTATTCGCTTGCGCCATCGCACCTAAAAAGCTGCCGAGCCGGTTCAGGTCATTCACGGAACCTTTGCTGCTGTTGTTCCCCGGCAATAAATCCAGCCCCACCCAAATCATGCCATGCTGCGCTGCAAATATGGCAAGCTGAATAAGCGTGTTGAGTTTATCGCCGCTTTGACTGGCAGATGTAGTAAAACCTGCGGCTACTTTATCTTTCCAACTCTGCGCATACCATAGACCGGAACTGGCTTCCATAAACGCTTTGAACGGCGCCGAAGCGCTGCCCATATAGGTTGGACTGCCAAAGATAATGGCATCTGCGTCCGCCAAAAGTTCCCATTTTTGCGCTTCTTCCGAGGTGAGCAATACTACTTCAGACCCTGCTACTTTTTTGGCACCACGAACCACGGCTGCGGCTTGCGCTGCGGTATGGCCGTAACCACTGTGATAAACCACTGCGATTTTTGTCATGTTGTTTACTCCTCTTACCTAATGATTGATTTAACTTGTTAATTTTTTAACAGCTTACTTTATTGATTCCCATAATTCTTTGCCGGCGGCAAATCAAACAACAGTATTTCAGATTCGGTTTGTGACGTTATTGCTATCGTTGCCTCATTATCAACAGCTACGGCATCGCCCTGCGCCAAGGCGACGCCATTGAGTGTTACGTCACCTCTGGCAACATGCACATACAAACTACGCCCAGCTACCGGGGTATAATCCAGTTGATACCCTGCTTCCAATATAGTTGCAAACAATGCTAAATCCTGATGAATCAACATCGAGCCTTGACGCGCATCACGTGATGCAAGCAGGCGCCATTGATTGGTTTTACTGGCAGCATCAAACCGTTTTTCTTCATAGCTCGGTGTAATGCCGTCTTTTTCGGGCAACAGCCAGATTTGCAACAGATGTGCCGATTCATCATTAGAGGCATTGAATTCACTATGTTTCACACCTGTGCCAGCCGACATACGCTGCACTTCACCCGCATGGATGACAGAACCGTTGCCCATGCTATCTTGATGGCGAATGGCGCCTTGCAGCATATACGTGACAATTTCCATATCACGATGACCGTGCATGCCAAAACCTTGCGCAGGTGCAATAATGTCTTCATTAATCACACGCAACACTGAGTAACCCATGTATGCCGGATCATAATAATTGGCAAAAGAAAAAGAGTGGTAACTATCCAGCCAGCCATGATTGGCATGGCCTCTGTCGCCGGACTTCCTGACTTTAATGTTTCTGTTGCTAGTATTCATGGTATTTACCTCCTGTTTATTCAATTAAATTGAATTTAACATTACCGCTGACATTAATTGATTTTCGAATGTTATTCTGATTACCTCCAGACTAATAGCGAATAATTTTGCACAGCTTGTTCAAAAAATCTGATGTAGAATATAATCACCATGATGAGCACAAAACTTTCTTTGGAATCCCTTGAAGTCCTGGACACCATTGCGCGTAAAGGTAGCTTTGCCGCAGCCGCAGAATCATTATTCCGCGTGCCTTCTGCCGTCACGTATACCGTACGCAAACTTGAAGATGACTTAGGCATTACGCTATTTAATCGCAGCGGTCATCGTGCCGAGCTTACTGAAGCCGGCGCTGAACTGCTTCGCGAGGGACGTAACCTGCTCAACGCAGCCAGCGAGCTGGAATCTCGCGTAAAACGCGTTGCCAGCGGCATCGAAACAGAGCTTACAATCGCTGTCAGCGATGTATTCAACATCGCTGCGGTTTACCCTATCCTGAATAAATTCTACGCGCAAAATTTCGGTACCCGTTTAAAATTGCTACGTGAAGTATATGGTGGTAGCTGGGATGCGTTATTAAGCGGCCGTGCCGATATTTCCTTGGGAGCGCCCGGCGATGCTCCGCCCGGTATCGGCTATGTTGCCAAACCTATGGGCATCCTGAAATTCCATTATGCAGTTGCGCCCTCGCACCCTCTTGCCAAGTTAGCGGAACCACTGCAAAATCAGGATATCATGCGCTATCGCTCAGTTTCTGCTGCCGATAGCTCGCGCAACTTGGCACCACGCACCTCAGGTATCTTGTCCGGGCAAGACGTACTGACCGTACCTGATATGATCGCAAAATTACAAGCGCAAATAGCCGGTTTAGGTGTCGGCTACCTGCCGAAAAACCTGGCAGAACAATCCGCTGCAAAAGGCGAGTTAGTCATCAAACGGGTAGCTGAACCCAAACCGGAAGCTACTAGTTATTTAGCATGGCGGAGCAATGGCGGCAAAGCACAGCAATGGCTGATTAAAGAACTACAACTGCTAAAATTAGAAGATATTTTGCTTTAGCCATCGCAGCTTCAGATATAAGAATCATTAAGAACAAAGGGTTACAATATGCCACAAAACCAATTACCTAAAGAATTCGCACCACTAAACAGACTGGCTATCAAGGCCATGCTCTGGCTAAACGGCTTTGCACACATTGTGATTGGGTTGGCACTGGCCACTTCAGTCGTCATGTTTACCTGGCTGTTTTTCAAAGATGTGCAAGCCGCCGCTTATGCACATAACCTGGTTCACGGTTTCCTGCATGCGCTTGGCACACTAATGTTGTTATGGTCAATCTCCGCACTTATCTCTGCAGAAATACGTTATTTACAAGGCAGTAAACTTTCAGTTGAAACCTTCGTCGAGGTCGTGCTCGTTTTATTCTTACGTAAGCTCATTGTTATGCCGGTACAAGACGCATCCCCTTCTTTTGAAGAAGTTGGTATGTGGGTGGGCGGCGCATTTATTCTGGGCGTCATTTATGTGTTGATTCGCTGGAGCCAAAAACAGCCGTCTAACTCATAGGCAGCCACTAAATCACGACTTATGACAGACATCGATTTTATGCAAATTGCGCTGGATCTGGCGCAGCAAGCTGCGATTGCAGGTGAAGTGCCCGTTGGCGCCATCGTTGTAAAAGATGGTGAAATTATCGGGCGCGGCAGCAATGCGCCCATTACGACACACGACCCCACCGCCCACGCTGAAATACGCGCAATGCGCGATGCAGCCCAGCGCCTGGGCAATTATCGTTTAGTAGATTGCACGTTATATGTCACCCTGGAACCTTGCGCCATGTGTACCGGCGCAATTCAGCATGCGCGCATTGCAAAGCTGGTTTACGGTGCAAGTGACCCTAAAACCGGCGCCTGCGGCAGCGTAGTAGATTTAATGGCCGAACCTAAGCTTAATCACCATACGGAAATTATGGGTGGGGTATTGGCACAAGAATGCGGCGCGCTTCTATCTGCATTTTTTTCTGCCAGACGAAAACAGGCTAAATTATCTAGCCAATAAAAAACCCGCCTGAGCGGGTTTTTTTATCGATAAAGCCGCTAATTTTCACCAGTTGCACTATTTAATCTAATTAAAATATGATGGAATTCTGTTTATGACAAACAGAATTCCATCCTCTCTAAATTGGTTAATTGATAAACGTGCAAGACTCGCAGGCGAGATACAAAGGACGAAAAAAACTCTTTTAAAAGTTCAGCATTTAGTTAACAAATTAAAAGAATTGGAAACCGCTTTAGAGGCCATTGATAAATCTCTCGGGCTTCATGAGATTCAAATTGATATTCAAAACATCAAGCCAATTAAATCTCATCGATTTAGATCAAAATTTCAACATGGTGAGATTAATAACCTTGTCCTAAGTTATTTAATATCCAAAAGCGGCGAAGATCCAATATCAAAATCAGATATCCTTGAATACATAAATTTAAAGCATTTAGAGATTGATCCAGAACCGCTAAGTTACATTCAACTCTCTCATTGTGTGAAACGTAGTTTAAATAGATTACTTAGATTAAATTGTATTTCGAGATGTCACCACCCAATAACAAACCAAATTGGGCATTGGAGAGTTAATGAAAAATATTAACTCCCACAGGTGTGAGTAAAAGCAATCTTTAATCAATTATTTGATGTACTCAAATCCTAGATGATTACCATGATTATAATTACAGAACGCTTTTGACACCTCGCGAGTAAATATACGTTTAAACGCATCATTAAACTTTTGGCGAAGGGTCAAATGTCTGGAATCATTCCGCCAAACGAATTCAGCTGCATAAAACGCAAAGTATGGCGGTCTCATTCCGTTGTATGTACCAAACTCTGATCGACGTATTCTTGAAATAAATGACTCGGCCATATTGTTGTTGGTTCCATCAGAAGCCATGTACTCAACGGAGTGATTGACTTTGCTATGGCTAATTCCCAACTCGCGAAAGATAGGTTGAAATGCGCTACCACTATCAGTCATTATAAATGCATCTTTTGAGACGTATTGCTTGATTAACGGCAATATAGTGGATGCATTTTCACCTTTAATTATAAAGGCAATAGTTCGATTAGAGCCTATTACATCTGGTGAAGATTGACCCACTTGTGACATTGCAAGAACAATTCTCCTGTTTTTAAGCTTCTCAATATTCCAATATTCTGGATGCGTATTTTTATCGGGCACAATGCCATCTTTTCGGCTCCTCAATTTATTGTTAACCACAAACGAGTCCGTTTTTTTTCGTTTATTTGCTCGCCTGGGTTTGCCACAGAAGTGGCCGCAATCAATATGAACAAGCCCTTTTAACGGAGTTAAATCCATTGTCTCAAATAACACTTCCCTGATTTTTGAAAAGTTATGAAATACCGTTTTTAATGTTGCCCCTAATTGTGGGCTGAATTCATTGGCCGATTGCCCTTGTGGGCTCGAAATAAAAAAATACATTAATGCCAGTATTTTAACCAAAGATATTTTGCGATTGCTAAAAGGCGTTGAAGATGTAACGCTAAATCTGTGCCTACAGTTTTTACAACTCCATTGTTTTCTTGAGCTAATGAAGTAATGTTTGTTTTTTATTTTGCATTCAGGACAGCAAACTTCACCGCTATCACCCCACCTCATTTCTTTAAACATATCCCAAGCCTCTTGCTCGGTTAAACATGTGATTTCGAATAAATTTAAATCTCTATAAACTTTCTTTTGTTGAAAAGTAGTTGCCATATTGCCTTCACCTAGTGTGAATTTACAATCAATCCAATCGCTATTCGCGATGAATTACCAAGCCCATTGCGGGCTGGCGTAGGCATGTGTTGTTGTCGATGGGCAAAATAACCCCTAGCGCTTTATTACTTCAAAGCGCTTGACAACTAACATGCATTGGCAGAAAATGGCTTCAACAGGTGCCTAACTTGTTAAAGTACATCCTAAAGCTCAGACGCCTCTCTAAAGGTTCTGGGCTTTGTGCTTTCTACGCCATAAAAAAATTCATTTATTTCATTTCAATTCCCCTTTTCTAAAGCTTAACAGTCACGGTCTTACATCTTTTTTAGAAGCCCCAATTTATCAACTATGGTTTTGATTGACTCTCTAACCATCTGGCAACATCGTTACTCAACGCAAACCAGCCACGTCGTCCAGGTAACTTAAATACATGTATACCTAACTCTCCTAATTGTTGGCTACGGTGAAATGCTGAATATGTTTTAAAGCCTAATGCAGCATATAAGTCTAGGCCACCCATAGTTGGGCCGAACTTTTCAAATAGTTGAGTGGCAAGCCCATTTGATGTCTGAGTCATCATTAACCTTCAGTTGAATGTAATTAGATGCATCTTGACTCACCAGTTAAATGCAATCTAGGATTGCGTAATGCCGATTCAAGTGACACTAATTTGACCATGAGAAAAAATAAACGAGGCGGGCAGAACAAGCATTGGGCTGAGCGCCTGAGAGTACTTGTTTGGTACCATGAAATTAAGCGTCGAAGCGGTTGGACAGATTACATGCTTAGTTATGAGTTTGCTTGGAGAGATGAGGCTTTACATTTGCGTTCGTCCACTAATAGATCATGGACCTTTGAGTGGATACGTAAAGGTGGGCGCCAAGTTCAAGGACGTGATTGGCGCTGGCGTAATATAGATGAAATTGTTACCGCTGTAGATCAATACTCATTGGTAAATTTTAAAGGTACAGAAAAACTATACAGGTCTGATCTTTGGGAGCTGATACAACATGAAATAATCGCACCTGAAAGTCTTCAAAAACGTATCGAAGAATGTTTAGAATCAAATGACTTAGTGCGAATCAATCCGAGTAATCATCCCGTCATCTCAAACCTGTTATATAAGTATCGAATTGATGAAATTTTTAATGCATGTTTGGTTATTTCGTTAGACTCAATGGATAGATTATCCAGAATAGTATTGTTATGGAATTTGTATATTCAAAATGAGCCGGCTCAAAACTGGAGAGTGCGAGCTATTCTCGATGAAACTGCTGATGACGAATTAGATATTTTCTTTTATGACGCTTTATCGCTAGATGACTACAGGCACTACTACCCAAACGTTTTAGAAACACTACAAAGAAGTAGACTGGATTTGTCTGAGCATCATATGAAGGGGTACGGGTTTATTGAGGATATTGGCACTTGGCCAATTCTTCCAGGAAACTTAATAGATCCAATTTCTGACAGACTCGACTAAGTCTTTTAAACTAGCATTGTAATAAATCACGTAGATTAGTTTTAATCTTTGACACCATTTCAATTGGCTGGAATCCATGTAATTTTGCTAGTTTTTTAACTGCAACAATTACATCTTCAGGTTTTGCTGGCTGTTCATTAATTACAGTAAAAGGCCCGTCAGTTTCAGTGAGTAACCTATTTAAAGGTAATGTGGAAATGAGTTTTGCACTTTTATCGCTATCAAACATCGTTGCATTTACAGAAAAATAGCAGCCCATTTCTACAGCACGCCTGGCTTCTGCTAGAGTTCCAGTAAACCAATGTAAGACGACTTTGCCCTGTGTAGCTGGTAAATACGCTTCAATATGATCCAATACACTTTTTGCTGATCTTACACTATGTATCGAGATTATTTTATTACCCACTTTTGCACTTCGCTGTAACACATGCTTAAAAACTTGTTTTTGTAAATCTAAGGACTTATAAAATCGTGGGCCAGCATCTAGTCCAACTTCTCCAATATATCGAGTTTCATCAAAATACAAATCCAAAATATCAAGCTCATTTGCTCGCTGGCTAACCAACTGCGGATGTAATCCTAATGCGGCTCGCACATACTTCGTCTTCTTGGCTAATTCGTTATTTCGCAACCAAGCTTTCGGAGTGGTTGTAACGGCTAAGGTAAAAACACCTGCAGCCTCTGCGGCTTCGACCGCAGCTGCATGGTCTGGATAAAGGTCAAGGTGGCAATGGAAATCTACCATTCCCACTAATGAATCATCCATTAACTTGGTTCCGTTTCTACGCCATCTAACAAATTATCCACTTCGCCCAGCCCACGAGAATAAACGCCTGCTAAATCGTCCAGTTGATGCAAGACATCGGATAATGATCCAGGCTTATGTATAAGTAATTTTGCTATGTCTGGCTTATTACGTAAACGCTCTATTGCATATTGGAAAGATCGAACCTGTTTACCAACTGAATTTAAAGTATCAAGTGGATGTGCTTTGAGATTCGACTCTGTATAGGTTGTTGTATCAACACCAGTTCCCCAGGCAGAGTCAAGCGCCGCTCGCCTTATTAAACATGGTAAACAATAACCACAATGCTCTATTCCATGGCCTTGCCAGCGAGCCTTGGCGGGAGATGAGCATGAAAGGGATTCTGATGCCAATCTTCTGAGCAGCGAGTCGTTTTCACATGAGGCAACCATCTCTCCTTTTGTTTTGTTCCAATACGGATTTACAATTTCACCATTAATACCCAACTCACCCAATAAATCGTTCCATCTGGCTATATAGAATGGGTGAGTTGTTCTCGTGCTATTTGAGCCTAAGCGTAAAGGATCCAATGGAACATTAAGTGCTATTAGGCCATTCTCGGGTACTTTCAAACTAAATCCAGTCCCCAACCCAGTCCCTGCAAAAACCCCTAGCGCAAAAAATAAAAAAGATCTTCCGCGTGTTGAGGGTTCTGCTTTTACATTACTTACAAGTCCATTTGGAAATGACATCCATACACGTAGTCGATCAAATGGGATTTGATTGTAATGACTTTTTAATTGGCCAAAAAGTTTATCTTGCGCCGTGCTAGTCGCACCTTCACTTGCATGACTAACTAATAGCGGGATTTTTCCATTTTTTAATAAATCAATAACGCCAATAAGACTGTCCAGCCCGCCCGAGAAAAGACTTAGCTCATTAAATACTGGAGGTAGTAAAGTATCAGGAAGGTTGGCAATATTACTAAATCTTTCAGGCCTCGTTCTAAACTCAACTTTCCAAAGATCTCCAGTGAGAAAATTTAATGCACGCTCAAGCGTTTCATTAGCCGATTGCCAGAGTGCGGGATTGCTAACAGGGATTACGAGCCTAATTTCGCGCGTCCATGAATCCTGTGATTGTTCAGCTCTAGAAATCCTAGTATCTGCTCCATAAACTAGGGCTGCAACTACTAATAAATCAATACCTACCTCAGATGGAAAGATATTCAATACTTTGAGTTCAGTGAGAGCTCCACCGATTCCGTGGTTTAGATATTGGTTCGCGGCGACAATATCTACTTCTGTTGCTTGTTCATCAGATGACTTAGGGATAATTACCTGATCATCAGGACCATACCGTCCTATTATAAGTTGCCTATTCATTGGTTAGCCTCCGTATCTCCAAGTATTTGGAGTATGCCAAACGCACGTTCATAAACTGAATCGACAAATGATAGTACTTGATTTTGGGTTAATACCGGGGTCTCTTCAAGAGCCTTTGCTAAAGCATCACTTACACCATTTCGAATAAAATCACGTAACTGCCCTTGAAGCATAATCGCTGCTTGAGCATTAGCCGGCATCATGACAGTTTTAGTTCCTATATCATTGCATAAACGCGCCTCAATGGCATGTGTTGCGAACATTTCGAAAACTGTTTGTATTTGACTGGGTGTAAGTGCATCTAAATCTGTCAACCCTTGTTCTGTGAGTTCAACCATCGTCTCAATAAATGCCTCACGTGCAATACCCTCATCTACAGTTCCTCCATCTGGACATATATGATCCGCAAGCCCAAGAAATACATCATTAATTGGGCGTCCAGCTAAAGACTCCAAGTTTAGCTGACGTAATGTCTCCCTTACGCCATTTTCTTGAACACTTGATAGAAAGCTATATAACGCTGCACCTGCTTGCCGTGAAGCCCCCATGCGTAAAGTAGCTTGTCGTGGACCTCCTGATGCTTGAGAAATATACTTAGAAACGGCCCTGCCTAAACTGGCTTTGTCAGTGCCACCTGAGCGGGCAAACTTTGTTAGATTAGTTCTTACACCCCGAAATCGATTAGGATCAGCGGGGAGTATTAAAGCTGGCCGATCTTCTGGAGCCTGGGGCACAGTATCTGGAGATTGTAAGTCCGGTGGATTAGTTGGTATAGGTGCTGCAGTATCAGGTTCGAGCCATGATGGTATAAGTGGTGTATCTCCACCAGGTCCTGAATAAGCTGTTGACGTCCCCACCAATTTCCCCTTTATTTTCGAGTCGCAATTTCGCTTGCCGCAACTGCTTTAAGACTTGGGTTGTTATCAATTTTTGCCCAACCCTCAATTAATTGATTTAGCCGTGCTAGTACATTTGCATCTTTGATGATTGCTTGCCAACCCCCAACTACCCATCCACCGCATTTTGCGCTGGGTAGACCTTCCAGAAAATCAAGTAATTGACTTTGTAAATTTGGTTGCGCTTTAACTAATACAATCATGCCCTCAATGCCTGCTGGACGAGTTGTGAATTCATCCCCACTAATAATTTTTGATCTGACAGCCTCAAATAACTTTTCAGCCTCAGGCAAAGCAAGTTGTTTCAGATCAGACTCCATAGCCTGAACAGATAGTTTCGCTTCGAATAGCTTTTCAGCAATAGTACTCAAATGTCCAAGTGCAGTTGCTGGGCCGAAGTAGTCTTTCTTATCTTTGGTTACGAAGAGGTAGGGACGAAGATCAATATCTGCTAAAGAAGGCTGTACCCGCGCCCATGACAAAACTAAAGGTGAAGTTTTCCAAGCTGAGAGCATGGCACTCTCAGGAATATTTTCTAGAGAGTCTTTAGTTTTGGGTTGTTTATGATTAGAAAGATTAACATTTGTATCATCTACTGGTATATCTTGTGCAATAGCTTTATCTAATGCGGCTAAGTCAATACATTTTCCTTGCGGATTGGTTACGGCATTAGTCGCTATTTGTTCAAACAAACTAGGAATAAAGCGCTCGGCTAGCATCAGTTTCGCTAACACTGGCAGTTTAATCTCATCACCAAAACCTCGAACATTAGCAATATGTTGACGAAGCAGCAATGTATTGAGAAAGCGTTTTATTTGTCGAGGATTACCATTTGATCCACTTGCAAGAATAGGTCCAATTTGATCGCTAAGTATTAATGCACTTCTTGCTTGTTCAGCTTTTGCCCCTAGTGCTTTATTAAAAGTGGCTGCATCTATAGACGTACTTTCCCAAGGACGCTTTAGCTTCTCACGCGCAGCCTTAATTAATTCCATATAGGCATCATCGTTCTCGCCTAACGTACCACCAGTTAATAATAAGGTTACATAAATTCGCGTTTCAGTTTCGCCCAACGCAGGTATACGGATAGGCACTTGAATAAGTTTTTCCAAGTAGTTTCTCGCATAATCTCGTGGACCTGTAGTTTCAGGTAAGTCAGGAAAATGCTTACGAACTGCATATTCAATCATCGCCTCATCAGCAGCTACGACGAATGCTGTTCGGGATGTAAATACGAATAGTCTGACAGCTTCGAGTGTTTCGATTGCCGTATCTGGCAAGCAACGATCAAGGTCATCAATCAAGACAACTAATTGCTTGATTCCAGCATCCTCTAAAAGCTTATCAAATGCTTTGCGAAAGGCTTCTACTTCTTCGGGAACGTTTTTTGAATCGTCTTCTTTTAAGACGGATTTAACAGCTGTAACTGCTGCGGTAACATTCTCTTTTGATATTAATTCTGCAGGATTAGAAATTACTTGGTCAAGAGTACCCACCACACTGGCTATTTGTTCAGTTGTTGGAATTCCGGTATATGCAGCCAATCCCAAACCACCTGCTTTTTTTGCTACTTTTAGCCAATCTATACGCTTAAATACATTCTTAACACCCTGAGTCGCCTTAGTCAGCAAAGGACGCTGCTCAATTAAGCTGGTAACAATTCCCTCAAGAAGGGCAATTTTGGCATCTTCAAATCCTTGAAATCGCCATCCATTAAATTTGATACAAAGGACCGTATCATCACCAGAAAAACCAGCCTCAATCATTTCCAGAACACTTGATTTCCCCGCTCCCCAGTCACCGTGTACGCCAATAGTAACTGGATGCTCAGGGCGTTCACGTAATAGACTGATAATTGTTAAAGCGATTGCTTCATTGTTAAGCAAGTCAACTTTTGTTTCATTATCAGTCAAAATCATTTACATTCTCTCCAGTTATAGCCTAGCTAGAATATAAAGTAATTTATATTTTTCACCAACACCGTCAGAGACTCTATGCCAGAAGTTCATTGACTCTATCCATATACCAAACAGTTGGTGTAACCAAATCAAGCTCATGATGTGTAACTGTTCGCCCGGGTAACGTAATTTCCCAGATGTATCGTTTATATCCCTTGGGAAAGTTCCAAAACTCACCCGTGTCGGGGGATGGCTCTAACACAAAGAAAACTTCTTGATTTCTACCATACTGCTTATTGGCTTTAAAGCTTGTGGTGCAAGAAAGAAGTACATAAGGAATATACTCGTGAGGCATCCCCTTTAATGACCAGATATTTTCTCGACGTGCAGTTTCAAGTAATTCATGCATTTCTTTCCACGAAAGCGCAGCAACAAACTTCTTCATCTTCAGATAGATGCCCTCGATGTTTTCTAGGGCATAGTTTTTTGCGGCACTTTCCACGCTTGGATCTCGCGGTAGTGTTCGAAATCTAGCATATGGATCATGATTTTCAGAGACTGTGGGACAACCGGAATGTTGCTGATGTGCAAAATGTGTTTGCCGTTGTGACTTATCGGCCTTTACGCTCATTAACTTATGGCAAACACGACAATAACCATCTACATTAACGCCGTACCTCACTACCCAAGCATCAATATGCAAAAGTGTTCGGGTTGGATCAGAAGCGTGATATGCGTAGATGTTCATGAGTTTAGAAACCCTTTATCGCACCAACAGTCACTGGGTCTCTATATTGATAAATGATATTTCAAGGCACATGGCTAAAATCCCTTTCCCTTCTTTTATTGTTGTTCTTTCATTTCAATATTGAATCGTTCATATAGAAATGGAGCGTGATTAATTTGATTGTAATCGAAGAACTTAATTTACAGGAAATTAACTATTGATATTAATGGCCGCTTTGGACTTACTCTTGAAGAGTTTTAAATTTTAAGCTGCAAATTCCAATTGACCGTAATTATATTAGGTGATGGACTTTGTTTTTCTTTTGAGCCTAATACACAAGAAGCAGTGCAATAAATACGAATTTTCCAGATAGTTGGCCTATATTTCTGCGGTATAAATACGGTACCCCTCCGTCAGTAGTTAACTGACATCGAAATCTTCTCTGTGTTTTTTTACAGAGAACCTAAAGCTTACAGACCCTTGTTTGATGTTTAGGTACATAGCATGAAATTTTGAAACTATATGTAATCAGCAGCCTCATAGGTATGCATTTATAGATGTAGATATTTTCTGCTCGTAGAAGAAAAAACGTAAGTTGATTCTTTTTTACCCTTTGGGGACATTTCGTCCCGAAGGGACGATTGTCTTCGTAATTTTATACTTAAGGAGATAATCATGAAATTGAACATTGATGGGGCTGAAAGGCTCTTACTCGTGCAACTGTTGGCTCGCCATCTTAGCGAACAACAATTTGCAGAAAAAATGCCTAAACTTAACAGTCATGGAAAAAATCCTGCTTTAGCTTTATTCGACAGGCTCCAGCCCGAAGGTAGTTTGATTGGTGCAGATGCTGGTGACTGGGTTGAGTCTAAAGTAGGCGGAAAATTGTACGAAGCAGTCACTTCCCCGGATGATGAATACTTTATCGCAATAATTCCTCCAGCCACTGTATTCTGGCAAGAAGGATGCGCTAAAACTCTAGATGATTGCGAGTATGTGTCTCTTCATCAAGAAGATGTAAAGTTGCCATCAAGTGTTTCTATAGAGGAAGCAGTCGTAAAATATGAACTTGGATACAAGTAATGCTGTAGAAAAGATGCAGCGTAATTTTGTCCTAAATAGAGCCAACCTTCGGGTTGGCTTTTTTTTTGCATACTTATCCCGTAATATGAGTGGCAATAAAACAAATATGAATAAAAAATGGCACAAGAGAGCGCTACGGATCCGCAGTTAAGGTTGATTGAGAAAATTGCCACACATATAGATGTTATCGCTCCAAAATGCGTTTTAGGTGACAAATTAATAGCTATTGCATGGCTTGCACTAAGCGTGGCCAGTTTAAATGAAATCGAATTAGCCCAAATCAAGGTCAAGCCCAATAACTTGGACAAATCCGAGCTTAACAAGCTAATTTTAAGACTGTCTAAAATCAGCAAAGTATCTGCGCCAACGAACCATGATAGAGAAACTCTCCGTCAATGGCTTAGAGTCTTTGCAGGTGCATTTACCACTCCTGCAGCAGACAAGGTACTCCAATATTGGCACCGCGCACTGTTTTATCGTGATCTCAATGTATTTACTGGCGATAAAGCACCACCAATCACTACAAAGCCAGATCTAGATGACTTGCCAAATACATTACCAACGCTCTCAAAGGATTTCAAAGCCCCAAGATCTTGCAAGCCTAGTGATTCGGTAGCATTGCTTATTGCTTTTGCCCCGGCAGTTGGAAAATCATATGCTACGGCTCTGCTTGGAATACCTCTCGCATATAACAAAGAAACTCACTCACTCATACCACCATCAACTGGCGCTATTCCATTTTTCAATCGAGAATGGCTTGAACCACCAGATCCTGAGAGTGTTAAAGACATCTATTTTGGTTCTGTATACGATTGTGATGAATTTTTTTCCAATAACTCACCGCCTAAAGAAGCTTCTTGGCCAGAATACTGGAGTTATGTAGAGCAATTTGTTTGCAACATTACGGGGCATTCCAATTCATTACCTAATCTTGCACCTTTTGTTCATCGTCGGGATACCGTATGGAAAATTGTAGAGTGGGATGCTGGTGGCGCAAGTAAAAAAATTGCAGATGCTTATCAGCGTGCCATTGAAGGTCAATTGCCCTCCTTACTCAGTTGTATTTGCGATAAAACACAACTGCCTAACCAGTTCGAACTGGCTGATGCTCTCAAGAACTCAAATGCTCTACTTGGACATATAGACACATTCAGTTCCAAAAAAGAAATTCGTCTAGGTTTTGGGCTGGAACGGAGTCAGCGAATAGCTGCAACAGCAATGACGCAAGTTCCTAACGGAAAGTTGCTCACAGTCAATGGGCCGCCAGGAACTGGGAAAACCAGCTTTCTTCGTGCCGTTATAGGTACTGAATATGTGCAGGCGGCCTTGAAGGGGGCAGGTCCATCCTTGATTCTTGCAACGGCAGCAACCAACAAGGCTGTGACAAATATTATTGAGTCGTTCGCTGAAATTGCTAGTCCGGAAATGCAGCCAGACTGGTCTAGTCGATGGTTGCCTGATTTGCCTTCCTACGGATGGTTTTATCCAGCCGCATCTAAAAATGGTGATGAGTTTTTAAGATTCATGGCACTTGGCACAGAGCGAGGTGATGATGAAAAATATCGAATAATAATGAAAATGGCTGCGGCCAATTTCTTTGCAGCACAAAAGCAAACACGCCATTGGATGGAAAAAGATTTCCTCGACTTACACCGGCGTACACTTGGGCTTTCCAAAGCAGCTGAAAATGCCACCCAAGCTGCGAATGTGATTCAAGCGAAGTTGAGGGGATCCGTAGAACGAATGCAAGCCCTGCAAACATCATTCCGAAAATGTCTAGAACTGCCGATGGGGCAAGAAAGTTTTAGAAAATCAGAGTTGGAATGGCAAAGCATCAAAGAATTGCACGTACAACAAGGTAACCGACTCGAACAAGAGTTGCAGCACCTTTTAGGTAAGGTAGTTTTGTTGAACAAAGTAGTTTCACAACTGCGCGAAGCTAAGTTATTACGGAAAAAATGTTCTGGTCTACTCTACAGCGTTACTTGTTTCATTTTTGGGGATAAGCTCGGTGCTAGAGCTCAATTCTTGGAAAACATTGCTGTCGAAGGAATTAGCTTGGCAAACCCAGAGACCCTTATTTCTCGCCGAGATATTCTTGATCAAGCAATGCGGCAACAAGAGCAAATATCACGAAAAATTTCCGATATAAAGGAGCAACTCCAATCAGAAAGCAAACAGATTGACACTGCCCAGGTAATGCTCAAGGAGTGGCAAAAATGGCGTGAAGCTGTGGCTAGAGTGCTCAGCCAACTCGGTGAACATGGGGAGAGTCTGGGTGCTAAATTAGCAGAATGGGAAGAAGAAAGCTTCCCATGTGAACACGATTTGGAATTGTGGCTTGAAGAGGCTTTGGACAAAAGCTTCCGTTTCCTTCATTTTCATATGGCTGCTCGTTATTGGGAAGCACGTTGGCTGGCCGACATTCCATCTCCACAAGATGAGGTTGATACATTGCTGAATCTACGACGGGCTGCAATGCTCGCGCCAGTGATTGTTTCGACGGTGTACACGCTGCCAGGAATTGCTTCTAAAGAGTTTGAGTTTGCCGATTTGCTGATATTCGATGAATCTGGACAGGCTTCTCCGGAAATCGGCGCGGCTAGTTTTGCTTACGCTAAGCGCGCAATCGTAGTCGGTGATATTTACCAACTAAAGCCTGTCTGGAACGTTGGAAAAGAGGCAGACGTGAGGCTACGCGCCGATATCGGAATTGAAGATATGCCAGGAGCTCTTAATGTATCGTCTGGTTCAATCATGACGGTAGCCCAGACACATACCACACTATCAACAAACGGCGGAAAATTGGGCGCAGGAGTGGGGCTGGTTGCTCACTATCGCTGTCGCGCTGACATTATCGAGTATTGTAGGCGATTGATATATGGTGAAAGCTTGTTACCAGTCCGCGTAGAAGAGCCTCCCAATAATCAACCTGCATTTTTATATCCGCCTATGGCATGGGTGGCAGTAAAGCCAAAAAAATCAGCGCAGAAACAAGGCGGCTCATGGGTTAATTACGACCAAATTAATGAGATAGTTCGCTGGTTACAGCATGACACCCCACGTATTTTGGATCATTATGGGGTTTCACATATATCAGATGTTGTTGCTTTAATTGCTCCTTTTCGTGCACAAGCCATAGCTCTGCGAAATGAAATTAAGAAAGCACTGGGAGAAGATGAAGCAAATGCTATGGTAATTAACACCGTGCATGCACTTCAAGGTGCGGAGAAGCCAATTGTTGCCTTTACGTTGACTCAGGATGAAGGCAATTTCTTTGTTGACAGAGAAGGTCCTAATCTCTTGAACGTTGCTGCAAGTAGAGCAAAAGACTGCTTCATATTATTTGCATCGTCCTTTATTCTACAGCCTGATATCAATGGAAAAACTGCGAATAATACAAGAAAAAATGGTGATTTCACGCCACTGGGACTGCTGGTCAAGTACATGAATGAGAATGGCAGACGTTTGTACCCACGCGAAGTAGTTATCATCGAGGCTCCTGGCAAGTTAACTCGGATAGAAGACGCTTTAGGACTAACTGCACAAGTGGTGGCAACAGGTGGTCATTTCCGTCGACTGAGAGTCATTAATGGAGAGTTGCAACCAGAGATAACAAATGAAGTAGCTTATACTGATTTGCAAAGCACTACACGTGATTTGCGCCAGATTGACAATTTCTACATTGCTACCGACGACGACGATGACGGTGAAGAAATCGCTTGGCATGTACAAGAGGTGCTCCGATCTCAAGGAGTTACCGATCCCAATAGAATCCGCCGCATGCGATTTTACTCATTAATGCCTGCAGATATCCGTCAAGCACGCGCACTTGCTCTCCCAGGCATAGATGCTCGCAAGGTACGTGGAAACCTGCTCAGGTCACTCTTCGACGCTTCACTACACGAGCAATTGCAGGCGGCTGAGATTCAAGCATCCAGACCCCAACTTGCGCTACTTCAGGAGATTGCAGATCGTCAGAAAGAATCTGGTAGCTGGCAGTTAAAAGTAAACGGAAGTGTGGGAGGGAAGAATGTCACTGCCTATATTTTAGATAACACAGCGACTCATCCTGCCAAGTATGTTAATGCTGAAACTGCTCAAGCAACTTTTTCTTCCATCCCTTTGGGTACTGTTAGCCATATATCTTCTAAGGAATACAAGGTGATGCTGCCTAGATATCCAGCATCAACTACTGCACAAATGATCATTTCTGGATATGAACGTTACCAGTGGTCACCTGCTAAAACCATGTCTGCTTTAAACAGCCTGTATCTTGGACACGCAGCACCGAACTCCTATGGCATCGGAATCGAAGATGATGATGTTCAAATTACTGGGGAGTTATCGTGACTGGCATTAGTAGTTACCCACGCACCAATGGTGACTATGTATCCCCAGAAGTCATTCGCGCACTGCTGGAAGCAGGATACATTTCAGAAAGTGATGTACAAGGCTATAGTGAGGATGTTCGGCAAGCTTCGTTTTCCGGGCGGGAGTTAATCAAAGATGTTGTACGGGTCGCTCTTAAGAACAGACGGCATGATGCTGAATTTCTGGGAAGAATTAATGAGAAACTGTTGCAGCAACAATTGGCTAACCCAGACGCTGCCGAAACGAGAGTTACTGTTTATCACCATACTGGAGCCAAATCCCTTCAAGGGTTCACGTATGAAAAAGTCAGTTATACAAAACGATTTGATCGAAACCAATATAAGTCTCTACGTTCAGAATTCGACCGTAAAGAGCGTATATCGTGGCTAAGGGACATCGGGAAACACCGTTCACAAGAACTGATTTCCGCAGGGTTCCCTCAAAAAGAAATTGACCGAATGGTAATCTATGGCAAGGTGCCGGAAGGTTATCAAGTTCATCATCGAATACCGCTTGATGATGGTGGTGAGAATAATCATGATAATTTCATCTTAATAAGAGACGATGTGGAACACCGTGCATTGCATGGTTATTACAATCCTGCAGAACTAAGGATTAGGCTACTTGAATTCGGAGAGACCGCGGTCGTCTCCTTGCCAGTCCCCCCTAAAGATACACTGGTTTATCCTAATCCAGCACTGGGCTATCAGGCTGAGTCTGTTAGTTACGCTACTTTTCTGGAGATGTTCGATGAGCATTGAATCATTAGTTAAAAATATTCAAGAAAGTCGAAGTGAATATGCGCTTTTCAATCCGGTTGGAGCCACCCCAGAAGCTGTAGCTGCAGTATCAAGTGATTTTGAGCGCTCATTCCAACATCCTCTGCCTGAAGCCTATCAGCATCTACTTATTGCTACTGATGGCGTTCTTGAAAATGGACTCACTATCTGGCCCAGTACGGCTCATTGGAAATTTCACGAATCGATCATTACGGCAAATTATGACCTGCGCGAAAACATCTCAGATGCTTTTTTATACTTTGGGCAACGAGATGACTCTGTATTTGTCTTGGATATCGACACCAGGCGTTACCTGGCAGTGGAATTGAATGGTTTAGCTGATTGGGAAGAATTCCAAGACTGCAATTCCATGATCGAATTTATGCTTGAAAGAGCCTTAGACTAATGGAGCATTCTATGCACGCTCATCCAATGATCACGCCACTTCTGCCTTTACGTCCTCCTGAGCAGATTGATAAAGAGTACCCGCCGGATGCAGCGATGGCTTATCGCCTGATTTGGGACAATATGCTTGCTCATATACGCTCTCCACACCAAGTTGTGGAGAGTATTCATCTTTATCAAATAGCAAATATTTCTATTGGGTTGCGCACATTGACAAGTGACTCTCCAGATACTGGACCACTTTTGATGGAGTTGGACTCTTATCGGACTAACGCCCCAGCATTTCCTGCTGGTGCTATAGAAAACATTGAAAGTGAATCACTCAATATTCACTTCATCGATCCTGTCTTTGTGCCAGTATCTGGTCGGGAAACTGACGTCAAAGCCCTAATTGATTGGTTAGATGCACTCCGTATCACATCCCAAGGCAGGCTTGGTAGTATTCTAGATGAACTCGAAGATCGTAAATGGATAAAATTGGAGGGGACTCAGTATAGGTTGACCTCAGCAGGAGAAGGTCAACTCCACAATCTAAAACAAGTCAACAATTTACGACTAAGTGGAATATCAATCTCACGATGGCGTGCTGCATTCGACGCATATTCATCTAACAATCTTGGATTAGATGAGTTTTTGGCGGAGTCTAATCGAATATTTGGTACATCATTGGATATGCCAATCAGAGAATTGGAGGAAATGGTCAAAGGGAGTCACTCTACCGAAGAAGCATATGTATTGAGAGAAAATCTGGCACTACATGCCAGTTCCTCTGCACGCTTTCCCATTGGTATGGATCCAGATCGATTTCTTTCACAGGACAATCCATTTAGAGCTATGCGAGATAGTTTGGAGGAGAGTTTATCAAAAGATAGAATTCATGATTGGCTCTGCCTATCAGAGTCAGAGCGAATAGCCATCCGTCTGGGAGCTGAGGTTATCAAACTTTCTGATGAAGGTGCAGTGAAACAGTTTTTTGAATCCGTGCAATTTGATGTCAGGCTGAGATGGCTCATCGGACTTGGAGCTGATTCCGTACCACCTTCAGTAGAAACTGCAGTATGTGCGTATAAAGCATGGGCAAACGCTGACAGATAACCAATTCACTCTATGTACTAGCCCGTTATAACGGTAACTGCTATAACAAATAAGGGTTATGTGCAATCTAAGGTTGGAAACGTACAAGCAATTCGAATCGGATATTTAGCCGTTTTGTGCAAAACATGGTTGGGTACAAGCGCCTTCCGAATCTCTTTACAGTATGTAATCATTCGATTACACTGCTAATATGATCTATACAGTAAAACGTCTCGAAGAGTTCTCCGACTGGCTCAAGGGTCTAAAGGATAGTTTAACCCGGCAGCGCCTCAATAAGCGCTTGCGCAAGGTTCAGCTCGGCAACTTGGGTGACGTAGAGTCGGTGGGTGAAGGTGTGTACGAGATGCGCGAACACTTCGGGCCAGGCTGGCGAATGTATTATATACAGAGAGGTGACGCGCTAATCGTGATGCTTGGCGGTGGTGACAAATCAACGCAGCAGGCCGATATCAATAGGGCAATCGAATTGGCCAAATATTTGGAGAATTGAACCATGACTAAGAAGATAAAAATTTCCGAACTCCCAGAGTTCGATGCAGCAGAATACCTAAACAGCGAAGAAGACATGGCGGCGTACCTCACCACCATACTTGAAGAGAACGACCCTGCACTGCTGGCGGCGGCGCTTGGCGACATCGCTCGCTCACGAGGTATGACGCAGGTTGCGAAGGATTCCGGTATCACACGGGAAGCCCTGTACAAAGCCCTTCGCCCAGGCAGTGAACCGCGTTTCGATACGGTCAGCCGTGTGTGTGCCGCTCTTGGTGTGCGCTTAGTCGCGCAGCCAGTGCATGCCACCGCCTGATAGCAATAACTTTAAACCGGTCGGCTCCAATCTGATGGTTCCAACCTAGACGGACTTGACCCTAGATGGATGGTTTAAGTCAGGAATCTGGACATTCCAACCTTAGATTGCACATAACCCAAATAAGTAATCAGCACCGTATAATAAGCAACGTGAATCCGTTAAACTTTCTGGTTATTATCTGGAGCTTGAGTCATCAAGTCGACTCAATACGCATTAATGAAGAACCCACATAAAGAACACCTTTATCGCCGCATGAGGCAATACCATCGCCACCATCCGTGGCAATTGAAAGACGGCTTGTTCAACTCACGCGCGTATCCCAATTTAAAGAAATTATCATGGTGGGATGATATGGGCTTTATTTTGAATGGACGTCGTATCATGGTCTGGTGGATTCATCCACGTATGGAATATGCAGATGCTATTGATGATATGGCTCGCAAAGAAGCTGGTAATCCACCGCTACACAGAGCTGATCTATTTGAAGCCAGCGAAAAACAATGGAAGAAAGTTGGGCGTTCACGCAAAAAAGTGGCTTCTTATCGGTCACGTCCGGCACCAGATGCTCAACAGGCTTACTATGACAAACTGAACAGCATCGAAATGCGCATGCAATCCGAAGGAATTGATTTAGTAGTGCAGCCATCACTCTCCATAGAAATCTTACCTTGGTGCAGAGGTGCCAATCTCTGCGTTCCAATAGAGGTGCACGACAAAAAAGAGTTAAGTGCACTGGCTGCACTTGCACAGCGACTGATCAAGGGTGAAACAACTTTAGCCAGTGAGTTTCCAGATTACCAATACGGGCGTGAGGACTGGCTATTGGAAGCTGATTTGCGTATCGAAGACAGAAAAGCAAGGGAGTAGCTATGTCATTGCGGCATGGTTACGTTTCCAGTCAGTATAGGCTTCATCTTCAATGGTTATGTTTGGCATTCAATATACTTGCATACTAAATATTACCTAAAATGCATATTCGATCAACGTAAAAGTTATTTAACTATTTGATTATTATGAATTATGCCTAATTATGTCAAAAAGCATAATTTATGTCTTTCTGCATAATTGCCAAAATAAAAGGCTGCAAACTCCACCATGGAAATATTAGTATTAAGTGATTTGCATCTTGAATTTGCAAATTTACCACCACCAGCTTCTAAGGTGGATGTCGTCATTCTCGCGGGCGATATCTGGACTAAAGATAACGGCATCCATTGGGCACGCGCAATATGGCCAGATAAGCCGATTGTTTATGTCGCCGGTAACCATGAGTTCTATCATACCGAACGTATCGCCATGCTGGAGACGCTCCGAAATTCAGCGCGTGAAGCGGATGTCCACTTTTTAGAAAATGATGCGATTGTGATCGATGGTGTTCGTTTTCTTGGCTGCAGCTTATGGACTGACTTTGAGCTATTCGGTCCAGACAAGAAACTAGGTTGCATGCGAGAAGGACGAGAAAACCTGAATGATTTCAGGTTGATTCACGAAGGTGCAAACCTGTTCACGCCACGAGATGCGATAAGAGTATTTAATGAAAGCAGTGCTTGGTTGTCATCTAAGCTTGATGAGCAATATCAGGGGAAAACGGTTGTAGTTACGCATCATTTACCCTCAATCCGATCAGTGGCACCTCAATACAAAGAAGATGTACTGAGTGCTTGCTTTGCCAGTAGCCTGGATAGGTTGCTGGGGCGGAGTGAGCTATGGATACATGGGCATACGCATACGAGTTTTGATTACATGGTCGAAGGCACAAGGGTTATCTGTAATCCGCGTGGCTATGTGCGTAGAGGTCATGCCGAGAATGCTGATTTTAATGCTGGGTTGGTAATTGACTGCTAGCATCAATGGTCATGATAAGAATTTTTAGAGGAACACATGAGTAAACACCAATTGAATTTCAAATGCTTTTGGCAAGAGGTAAAGGCTGTATTCAAACAAGGCTGGCGTCTTTATTTCATGCCGCTTAGAATAATTGCCAATTGGTTGAAGTGATTGTGATAAATTAAATACAACGTAGCTGTTTAAAGAGAGAGGTAATTGATATTCCAATCACCTCTCCAATTCGAACATGCTTATGTTTTCATTGCGTTGGCCACATGATGGGTTAAAGCAATTTAGGCATCATTGTGCAACTGGTGAAACAGGGCGGATAAAGCTAAACCAGAAACTGATTAATCATCACCGCCCATCAAACCCATCAACAATTGCAACAGGCTTGTAAACAGGTTATAAACGCTCATATACAAGCTTAATGTTGCCATGACATAGTTTGTTTCGCCACCGTTCACAATGCGGCTTACGTCATACAGAATAAAGCCTGAGAACAGGATCACGCCAATTGCTGACAACGCCAATGTCATTGCCGGAATATGTAAGAAGATATTAGCCAGTGAAGCCACAATCAACAAGATGATGCCTACCAACAGGAACTTACCCATGAAGCTGAAGTCTTTTTTGGTGGTTGTTGCAATGCTCGCTAAAGTTAAAAGAATAATGCCTGTGCCGCCAGCAGCCAAGCCGACAATCTGGCTACCGTTCCTTAAATGTAATGCATGCTGCAAAATAGGCCCTAACATCAGGCCTAACAGGAAGGTTAAACCTAACAATAAAACCACGCCCAGGCTGCTGTTACGATTAGCTGTAACAGCGGCAAACATGCCATATATGACTGCCATTGCACCAATCGCAAAAATGAACGGATGCTGTTGTGCAAAAGCAAAATTCAAACTCATACCAATAAATGCGCCAATTACCGTTGGAATCATGGTCAGACCCAGCAATGCGTAGGTATTACGCAAGACTTTATTGGTCGCTAACTCGGCCGATTCTGAGCGGCCTAATACTGGAGTGTTGTCAAACATTATTGTTCCTTTAAAAAATAAAAACTGCTATCACTAAGATAACGATTAACCGCATAAGTTTCAAGTAAATTATTATGCAAATTGTTAAACAAACAACTCACCCTCGGTAACCCCTACTTGTGCCACCTGATGCACTACATCAACAAACTCCGCGCTTTCATGCAGCTCATTCATCGTCGGCGGATGTTTGTGCCCGTGCATCCGCGCCAGCCGGCTCAAACTCTGGGCTGAAATCGTCCACTTAAGATTTGCCAGCAACTCATCTGCCATAGCTGGCTGATTGCATAACAACACCATATCGCAACCGGCATTTAACGCTGCCAATGCACGCGTAGTCACATCGCCACCTGCGGTTGCTGCCTCCATACTTAAATCATCGCTGAATATCACACCGTTAAAACCCAGGCGCTCACGCAATATCTTTTGCAGCCAGCGTGATGAAAAACCTGCTGGCTTGTCATCGACTTTTGGGTAAATCACATGCGCCGGCATAATCGCTGCGATGCCATCATCAATCAACATTTTGAAAGGCTGCATATCATTTTGCGCAATCTGGTCAAACTCGCGCTCATCTACCGGCATACTCACGTGGGAATCTGCCACCACGAACCCATGCCCAGGGAAATGCTTGCCTACTGCCGCCATGCCGCCTTTTTTCAAGCCCTGCATCAATGCAAAGGCCAAGTCGTTAATGGCTTGCGGGTTCAAGTGAAACGCGCGGTCACCAATGACCAGGCTGTCGCCGTAGTCCATATCCAATACCGGCGTGAAACTGAAATCCACACCATGCGCACGCAGCTCCGCAGCCAAAATCCAGCCAGTTTCTTTTGCAAGCTCTTTGGCCCGTTTAGGGTTTTTATCCCATATCTTGCCAAACTCGCGCATGGGCGGGATTTTGGTAAAGCCTTCCCTGAAGCGCTGTACGCGGCCACCCTCATGGTCAACCGCAATCAGCAGCGGCGGCTGGCGTACCGCATGAATACTTGCGGTAAGTGCCTTAAGCTGCGCATTATTCTCATAATTACGCTTAAATAGAATCACGCCGCCGACTAACGGGTGCTGTATACGGCGAATATCGTCGGCGGTCAGTTCTGTACCGACTACATCAATCATTACCGGACCTAAACTCATTCAGTCTCCCTTTTTACGTCCAACTTATCTCTTAAATAATCGCCACCCAAGTTGATCGCTAAAATCAAACTCATCAAGCAAGCACCCACAATCAATACATAATGCGGCGCAACCAGCATGAACCTTACGCCATCGCGCAGCATCGCCCCCCAGGACGCATTAGGGCTTTGAATACCCAACCCTAAAAACGACAGGCTCGCTTCGGCAATCATCACGCTTGCCAGGCTATAGGTAGCCTCAACCACCAGAACTGAAGTCATCAGCGGCAGTATATGTCTAAACATCAATCGAGGTACGCCCGCCCCTAAAGATTCTGCCGCCTGCACGTGCTGGCGATTGCGTAAGCTCATCGTCTGGCCGCGAGTCAAACGTGCATAACTTACCCAGCCGGTTAAACATAATGCCAGAATCAAATTGCTCAAACCCGGCCCTAATACGGCGGCAAAAGCAATGGCCAGTAAAATCCCCGGGAATGCCAAAAAAATATCGGTGACTTGCATCAATGCCGCATCGGCTTTACCGCCATAAAATCCAGCCAGCATGCCTACCAAAATCCCGATAAGCATCGTAATCAAAGTAACGGTGAGCGCAACTACCAATGACACTTCCACACCGTCTAAAATACGCGCCAGAATATCACGGCCCAGATCATCGGCCCCGAACCAGTGTTCTATACTCGGGCCGTGCAAAATCACGTTTAAATCAATTGTATTAGGATTCAACTGTAATAAGTAACCTGCCAGCACCGCAAGCAGCCAGCAGACTAAAATCGAATAAGAAAAAAATTTCATCAAATTAACTTATCACTTCACGAGACAGTTCTAATCCCTGAATCCCTAACTCTTGGGTCAGCCAACTTATACAAAATATCTGTGCATAGATTCACCACTACGTAGCTCAACGCCACGACCAGCACACAGGCCTGTGTCACGGGGTAATCTCGTTTTTCTATACTTTCCACCAACAGGCGGCCAATTCCATCCCAGCTGAATATCGTCTCGGTAATTACCGTGCCTGCCAGCAAGCTGCCCATCTGCAGACCGACAATCGTAATAATCGGCAGCAATGCCGCGCGCAAGGCATGGCGCAAAATCACGACACGTTCACTCAAGCCCTTTGCACGGGCTGTGCGAATATAATCATCATTCAATACTTCCAGCAGGCTCGTGCGCGTCATGCGGGTAAGGATTGCACTTAGCCCAAAACCCAGTGTGATCGCCGGTAAAATAATGGAAGTATTGGATTCCATGCCACTGACAGGCAACCAGCCCAGCCACACGGCAAATATCAGCATCAATACCGGCCCCAGCCAAAATGCAGGCATGGCGGATAATCTGACCGAGACTATTGTTACCACAAAGTCTTGCCAATGGCTGGCTTTTAGCGCGGCATATATGCCCATTGGGATACCTATCACCAAACCAATCAGCAGCGATAATAAGGCCAGTTTAACCGTAGCGGGATAGCGCGTTTTAACCAGATCAATAATCGGCGACTTGGTGTGGATAGAATGCCCAAAATCGCCGTGACCCAGCTTGCTTAAATAAGACCCGAATTGCTGTAACAACGGCTGATCCAGACCCAATTCAGTTCGCAGCGCCTCTCGATCCGCCATGCTTGCCGATTCACCTAACATCACTTCTACAGGATCGCCAGGCACCACATGAATCAGTAAAAAAGTAAGCAGCAATACCCCGAAAATAACAGTGAAAAAGCTGGTGAAACGACGCAATAAAAACATAGGGTTAATCTGCAGAAATGAGCACAGGTGTACCGACATCAACCCAGTCAAACAGCTCAATAATATCTGCATTACGCATACGCACACAGCCATGCGAGCCTATCTTGCCCATTTCTGCAGAGTCTGGCGAGCCGTGGATATAAATATAGCGCTGCATCGTATCGACATTCCCTAAACGATTCTTGCCTGTCTCGGTGCCTGAAAGCCATAGGATTCTAGTAAGAATCCAATCCCGATCCGGGAACTGCGCTATCAATTCTGGCGTACAAACTTCACCCGTAGGTCTGCGCCCAACGAACACCGTATTTTCCGGCATATTGGCACCGATTTTGGCACGGATGATGTGCTCCCCCAATGGTGTGCAGCCACTGTTTTTCAGGCAGCCTACGCCATTCTTGGCAGTGGATATACTGTACCTGGCTTTTACCCCGCCAAGGGTATCAAACAATGTCAGTGTCTGGTCTGGAATAGATATTTCAATGCGCATAATTGCTTATTGTAACCGACCTTTTAATAGTCGCTAAATCATCCCAATTCCCATCCGGTTTTGGGGCGTAATTGGTAATGTTTTTGTTGAAAGCAGCAAATTGCCCTTCATACCACAGCGGGATGTAGGGTAACTGCTCGTGAATACGTGCGGTAACAGCAGGCCAATCTTCCGTTGCCAGCAGTTGATCCAGCTTGGTATCAGCATAACGCCCGCGATTAAAGCCATTTGGTGGGAAATTATACGAACCTAAAGCCTTTGCATAGATTTCCGGTGTTTTAATACCGACCCAGGTGAGCCCGAATAATTGGAAGTTGCCTTTTTTAACTTCTTCAAAAAACGTACCCCAATCAAGGCTGCGGATTTCCAGTGCTATGCCTGCCTTCGCCATCTGCGCCTGCAATATGGTGGCAAGCCTTACCCGCTGTGCATCGGTAGAGGTTTTGTATACCAACTTGAGCGGTAACTTAACACCGGCTTGCAGAAGCAACTGCCTGGACAACTCAGGGTTATACTCATAGGCAAGCAGTTCTGCCCCGGCGTTTGTATAGTGCTCAGGCGGCAAGATAGCGCCCGCGATACGCGTACTTTTCACCATGACTTTTTCAATAATCGCAGACCGGTCGATGGCATGTGCGATAGCAAGGCGGACTTCAGGCTGTTTTAATAATGGGTCTTGCATATTCAAACCCAAATAAGAAAAATTAGCACCTTGCACGGTTTTAACACTGATTTCAGGTTTGCCTTGCAGATACTTTACCAATTCTGGCGGCAGCTCTCCTTGTAATAAATCGGTCTCGCCCCGCAACAGCTTCAGCACTCTTACCGTAGGGTCTTTAACTTCCGTAAAAATGACCTGCTGCGCATCCCGTGTTCTTTTTAGTACAAGCTTATTGTGCCAGCTCTCAAACGCTAATGGTCCGCTACCGATCGGATGGTGCGAAAAATCATGTTTTTTATCAATGTAATCTTTTGGCAATATTCCTATGATTAACTTGGAAACGAAATGCGTATCCGGCTGTTTTAATTGGAATATCACCAGATTTTCATTTTCTACTTGAATCGATGCAATATTGGAGTATTCTGACGTTTGCGGCGAATCTTTAAGCATGATAATAGAATCATAGGTAGCTTTGACATCATAAGCAGTAAGCGGTTTGTGATGATGGAAGTGGGCAAGTGGTTGTTTCAGGCTGAAATGATATTCTCTAGGACTTACCATCAGCCAAGTTGCTAACTTAGGTACAGGATTGGAAGTTGCATCAAAATCTACCAATGATTGATAAATCAGGCGGTTGACCCGTTCGGATGCCGCATCCGTAGCATAACGGGGATCTAAATTAAGTGGCATTTGCGCCAAGGCAAAACGAACAGGTGTGGTTTGATTAGGTTGCGGGTTTGAATCTGATCGATCACAGGCGCACAGCATCAGCAAACAAGTGATCGCAATGGTATTAAATACTTTCATAGAGTGAAAGTTTACTAGATTTTCAACTGACGGCATTTAAGGCTTGATTGAATTTTTACCATTTACCTTACATTAAAGCTACAAATAAGACAGAAAATATTTTGTAATTCTTTATACAAAGGAGTTGACTTGAATCAAATACCACCAGCACAACCTGCGACAGAATGTCACGTGTAAAACTAGCAGTAAATTATCAATTGGCACTTTGGGGAGAACTAAATGCAAGTCTCGAATTCACAATCAACTACGTATAGCGATGATGTTATACGGAAATTTTCTATCATGGCCGTGGTTTGGGGTGTGGTGGGCATGTTGGTAGGCGTTATTATCGCCTCTCAGCTAGTCTGGCCAGAACTCAACCTTGGTCTACCGTGGACAAGCTTCGGTCGTTTACGTCCACTGCACACTAACGCAGTAATTTTTGCATTTGGCGGCTGTACTTTGTTCGCCACTTCTTATTATATCGTGCAACGCACCTGCCACACCGCGTTATTCTGCCCCAGGCTGGCCAATTTCACCTTCTGGGGTTGGCAAGCGGTAATTCTGGCGGCGGCTATTTCGCTACCTTTAGGTTACACACAAGGTAAAGAATATGCGGAACTTGAATGGCCTATCGATTTGTTGATTGCGGTAGTTTGGGTTTCTTATGCCATCGTGTTCTTTGGAACAATTGGTATCCGCCGTGTTAAACATATTTATGTAGCCAACTGGTTCCTGGGCGCATTCATTATCGCGGTAGCCTTGCTGCACATTGTTAATAGTGCAGCGATGCCAGCCAGCTTCATGCACTCATATTCAGCATACGCTGGCGTACAGGATGCAATGGTGCAATGGTGGTACGGTCACAACGCTGTAGGCTTCTTCCTGACAGCTGGTTTCCTGGGCATGATGTACTACTTTGTACCAAAACAGGCTGACCGCCCAGTGTACTCATACAGCTTGTCTATCGTGCACTTCTGGGCTCTGATCTTCACTTACATGTGGGCGGGTCCTCACCACTTGCACTACACAGCACTACCTGACTGGACACAATCTTTAGGTATGGCTTTCTCACTGATTCTGTTAGCACCAAGCTGGGGCGGCATGATCAACGGCATGATGACCTTATCAGGCGCATGGCACAAACTGCGTACAGACCCAATCTTGCGCTTCCTGATCGTTTCATTGTCTTTCTACGGTATGAGTACCTTTGAAGGCCCAATGATGGCGATTAAAACAGTAAACTCACTTTCACACTACACAGACTGGACTGTTGGTCACGTGCACTCCGGCGCTTTAGGCTGGGTTGGCTTGGTATCAATGGGTTCTCTCTACTACATGGTGCCTCGTTTGTTTGGTCAAAAACAAATGCACAGTATAAGAGCAATCGAATTGCACTTCTGGATGGCTACAGTGGGTATCGTGTTGTACATCTCAGCACTATGGATTTCCGGCGTGATGGAAGGTTTAATGTGGCGTGCTATTAATGCAGACGGCACACTCACCTACACCTTTGTAGAAAGCGTAAAAGCAAAACAGCCTTACTACATTATCCGTGTGCTAGGTGGCCTGCTCTACCTCGGCGGCATGCTTATCATGTTATGGAACGTTCTTAAAACTGCAACCAGTGGCAAAGCTGCGGTTGCGACAATTCCACCAGTTGCCGCTCACGCTTAAGGAAAATCATCATGTCAAATCAAGATACAAACAGTGGCTTCAGCCACGAAAAAATTGAGACCAGCAACTTTCTGATGATAGTGCTGATTCTGGTAGTGGTAGCATTTGGCGGAATAGTGGAAATCGTGCCACTGTTCTTCCAAAAATCTACTACTGAGCCGATTGCAGGCTTGGAACCATACACTCCTGTGCAACTGGCTGGACGAGACATCTACATACGTGAAGGTTGCTATAACTGCCATTCACAAATGATCCGTCCATTCCGCGCAGAAACATTGCGTTATGGTCACTACTCAGTAGCTGGTGAGTTCGTGTATGACCACCCGTTCCAATGGGGTAGTAAACGTACAGGTCCTGACCTGCACCGTGTTGGCGGCAAATATAGCGACGAATGGCAACGCATCCACCTGACTAACCCGCGTGACCTCGTGCCTGAATCCATCATGCCGGCATATCCCTGGTTGGAGAAAACACCGGTGAATGCAGACTCATTGGCACCTAATATGCGTGCATTACGTGCAGTCGGCGTGCCTTATACCGATGAACAGATTGCAGGCGCAGCAGCAGAGGCAAAAGGTAAAACCGAGTTGGATGCACTGATCGCCTACTTGCAAGTTTTGGGTACTCACTTGAAATAAAAGGGGATGCAGATGGATATCAATACACTCCGTATTCTTACTACCGTTGTCAGCTTTGTTGTTTTTATTGGCATCGTAGTTTGGGCTTGGAAGCGCCGCAAAACATCTGACTTTAAAGACGCAGCCAACCTGCCCTTTACTCATGATTAATTTTGCAAGACTAAATAAAACACTATTTAAAACTTCATAGTTTGAGGTTTAGAGGAAAATAAAATGAGCGACTTTACCAGTAGTTTTTGGCCAATCTTCATCACGGTAATAGCCTTGGGGGGAGTTTTAGGCTGTGCTTTACTGCTATGGCTTACCAGCAAAATGAAAGCTAGTGGCTCGGGTGGTGACACCACCAGTGGCCATGTGTGGGATGAAACCTTACGCGAAATGAACAACCCGCTGCCACGCTGGTGGATATGGTTATTTATTCTTACCATCGTGTTCTCACTGTTCTACTTTGCGGCTTACCCTGCACTGGGCACCTATGCCGGCAAGCTTGGTTGGTCACAAGTAGGCCAATATGAACAGGAAATGGCAACAGCCAATAAAACGATTGCACCGCTTTATGCAAAGTTTGCTGCCATGCCTGTAGAAGAATTGGCGAAAAATGGTGAAGCGCACGCAATTGGCGAACGCATATTCATGAACAATTGCGCGCAATGCCATGGTTCAGATGCTCGCGGTAGCCGTGGGTTCCCGAACCTGACAGACAATGACTGGATACATGGCGGTAGCCCTGAGAAAATTCAGGAAACCATCACTGGCGGTCGTATCGGCATGATGCCTCCAATGGCAGCTGCTGTCGGCACTGAAGAAGATGTTAAAAACGTTGCCAATTACGTGTTAAGCCTCTCAAACAGCCCACATGATGCAGCACGCGCAGCAAAAGGCCAAGAAAAGTTCGTAGTATGCGCAGCATGTCATGGTGCTGATGGCAAGGGCAACCAGGCCATTGGCGCACTCAACCTGACAGACAATATCTGGTTGCATGGCTCAGGTGAAGCGGCTATTATCAAACGCATTAATGAAGGCAAAATTAACCAGATGCCGGCACAAGGCACCAAGTTTACGCCTGAACAAATCCATGTGTTAGCTGCTTACGTTTGGGGATTGTCTAATAATCCGGGTGCAGGTAGCGCGGCCAAATAAACATCTGAATAGATGGGAATTACATGAGCAATACGCAGGACTCGAACGCAACAAAAGGCACATCAAACGCACCAACTGAAGCTGCCGTAATTAATTTGTATGCTGCTGCGGAAAAAATCTATCCGCGCAGCACGTTCGGGTTCTTCACCAAATGGCGCTGGGTCATGATATGGCTGACCCAGATCGTTTTTTATGGCATACCATGGATTGAATGGGGGCAACGCCAAGCCTTGCTGTTTGATTTGGAAGCAAGACGCTTTTATATCTTCAACCTGGTGCTTTACCCGCAAGACCTGATTTACCTCACAGCAATACTGATCATCTCTGCCTTGTCGCTGTTCTTGTTCACAGCTATTGCAGGCCGCTTATGGTGTGGCTACACCTGTCCGCAGACCGTCTATACTGAAATTTTCCTTTGGATAGAAGGCAAAATCGAGGGTGACCGCGCTGCACGCATGAAACTTGACGATGCGCCGATGTCTAGTGAAAAAATTATTAAAAAAGGCGGCAAACACTTCGTCTGGATTGCTTTTGCATTATGGACCGGCTTCACCTTTGTTGGTTACTTCTCCCCTATCCGTGAACTCGGCACGTCAGTGTTAAATACCAACCTGGGGCCCTGGGAAACATTCTGGATCTGCTTTTACGGCTTTGCCACCTACGGCAACGCCGGCTTCATGCGCGAACAGGTATGCAAATACATGTGCCCATACGCGCGTTTTCAAAGTGCAATGTTTGATGATGACACCTTAATCGTCACTTATGACGAAGCACGCGGCGAGCCACGCGGCAAACGTTCACGCAGTACCGATGTTAAAAGTAAAAGATTAGGCGACTGTATTGACTGCAGCATGTGCGTACAGGTTTGCCCAACGGGAATTGATATCCGTAAAGGCCTGCAATATGAATGCATAGGCTGTGGCGCCTGTGCGGATGTATGCGACACGGTAATGGATAAAATGGCCTACCCGCGCGGCCTGATAAAATACTCCACACAACACGCGATGAACCAAGGCTGGGGGCGTTCTGAAATGTTACACCGCATTTTACGGCCACGTGTCTTAATATATGCAGCTATCCTTACCCTACTTGTCATTACTTTGCTCACAAGCTTATGGTTAAGAACGCCGTTTAGAGTTGATGTTGTGCGTGACCGCGGTGTAATGGCACGCCTGGCTGAAGGAGGCATGCTGGAAAATGTGTATCGCCTGCAAATCATGAACGCAACGGAAACTACCCAGCATTACCAGCTCAGCGCCAAAGGCATCGACAACCTGACCATTGAATCAGATGTCGCAGGTGCGAATAAGACTGTCACAGTAAACCCTGCAGAATCACGCTGGATACCGGTTCGCTTGCAAATACCTGACGGTTCAATCGCATCAGGCTCTCATCCAGTAGAATTTAAAGTGCAGTCAATCGAGAGTAAAGAGGTAGTGGAAGAGAAATCAGTATTCTTAGTGCCCCGCTAATTAGAGGCATCAGTAAAGATATCAACGAATGGATAATGCAATGAACGCAAACTCAGAACAAGGTTTACTTACAGACCCACAAGCAGGACAGGCATGGTGGCGCTACGGGCATATGTGGCTGGTTGTTGGCGGCCCACTGGTTGTGGTGATTGCCTCTTTTATCACGCTGTATATTGCGATAAAAGTGCCCGACCCGGTGACAGATGATGATTACTACCGTAAAGGTATAGAAATCAACAAAACGCTTAATGCGGAACATGACGGCATGGTGCCTGCCATACAAGGACGCAACCATGCGGCCACTGGTATCAAGCCTGCACAGCCTTAAATCAATTCCGTAAAACTTACGGACAAGTTTCTCTGTCCGTAAGATGATTTACCTTTCTGCATATATGTTTCGTTACGCATTTCTGCAACAAAAAAACCAACACTCTTACAGTCCATAATTCATAATAATTTGCCACGAATCAGTTACTATTAAGCATGTGCATTTTTGGCGCTGACATTAATGACTGCTTCATGGATTAGCCTGAGTTTAATCTTCCTATCTATCCTTAATTTCCGGATACTATATCGCCATGGATGATATTAAACACTGGCATACATTATCTGTTGAAGATACCGCGCACAAGCTCAAAACCAATACTCAAACTGGTTTAAGCCACGACGAAGTTAACAAGCGTACCGCACGATTTGGCGCAAATATACTGCAGGAAAAGGCCAGGCGCTCGCCCTGGCACATGCTACTGGATCAGTTCACCGAATTCATGATTCTGGTATTAATCGGTGCCGCTGTCATTTCAGGTATTGTCGGAGACTTACAAGATACCATTGCCATCATTGTTATCGTAATTCTCAATGCGGTGATTGGGTTTATTCAGGAATATCGCGCCGAGCGGGCAATGGCAGCGCTAAAGCGCATGTCTGAAGCCGTTGTGCATGTATTACGCGACGGTCGAGTGCATGCCATCAATGCTTCAGAACTGGTAGTAGGTGACTTGGTGGTGCTGGAAGCCGGCAACTTAATCGCGGCAGACCTTCGTATCAGTGAAGCATCGCAGCTCAAAATAGATGAGTCCGCACTGACTGGTGAGTCGATCCCGGTAGAAAAACAAACCGGCAGCATCCCGCTCACTAATATTCCCTTAGGTGACAAAACCTGCCTGGCCTACAAAGGCACTATCGTGACTTATGGACGTGGGCGCGGCATCGTCATTGCAACAGGCATGCAAAGTGAATTAGGTAAAATTTCCGCATTACTCGGCGAAGATGGTGCATCCAAAACGCCCATGCAAAAACGCTTGGCAGATTTTGGCAAGCGACTGGCGTTAGCGGCACTGACAATTTGCGTACTCGTATTTGTAATAGGTATCATAAGGGGTGAGCCGCTGCTGCTTATGTTCATGACAGCGGTAAGCCTAGCGGTGGCAGCCATTCCAGAAGCTTTGCCTGCCGTAGTGACAATTTCGCTAGCCCTGGGTGCGCACAAAATGATCAAGCAGCACGCGCTAATCCGCCGCCTGCCTGCTGTAGAAACATTGGGAGCTGTGACTTTTATCTGTAGCGATAAGACCGGCACACTCACACAGAACAAAATGCACGTAACAGCCGTGTATGCAAATAAACAGCACCTCAAGAACATACAGCATGCAAGGCAAAGCGAACCGTGGACAACCTTATTCCATGCAATGACATTGAGCAACGATGCGCGTTTGGATGCCCACGGGAAAATTCAGGGTGAACCGACTGAAACGGCTTTGCTTCGTGCTGCGCAAGATGCAGGTTGGAACAGAACCATACTGGAAAATGAAATGCCAAGGCTGAAAGAGCTCGCATTTGATTCCGAGCGTAAGCGCATGACGACTTTCCATCGCAGCAAAAACGGCATCACCGCCTATACCAAAGGCTCACCGGAAACGCTGGTAGCGCAATGCACACGCATGCTCACCTCGAATGGAGAAATAGCGCCTGACCACGCAGCATTATTGCAAGAGGCTGAAACGATGGCCGCCAACGGACTGCGCGTGCTGGCATTTGCCTATCGCCAATGGACCACCTTGCCGAGTAGTGAACAGGCAGACGAGCTGGAAAATGACTTGGTATTTCTAGGCTTCGTCGGGCTAATTGACCCGCCGCGTCACGAAGTTAAAGAGGCGGTTTCCTTGTGCAAATCTGCAGGCATCACACCTGTGATGATTACTGGCGACCACCCCGCCACCGCGCGCGCCATTGCATGTGAACTAGGCATTCTGGCAAACAGTGACGGTACCGTGATGACAGGCAGCACTTTATCACGTTTGGATCAGCAGGCATTTGAAGCCGAAGTCGAGCATGTCAGGGTATATGCACGCGTTGACCCTATGCAAAAAATAAAGATCGTCAAGGCTCTGCAGGATAAAGGTGAAGTGGTCGCCATGACCGGCGACGGCGTCAACGACGCCCCTGCGCTTAAAGCCGCAGACATCGGCATCGCCATGGGCAAAGGCGGCACTGATGTAGCGCGCGAGGCCGCACATATGGTACTGCTGGACGATAATTTTGTCACCATCGTGCATGCTGTACGCTATGGGCGCCACCTTTACGACAACATCCGTAAATTCATCCGCTACGCGGTCACCACCAATTCTGCCGAAATCTGGACCATATTTTTAGCCCCTTTCCTGGGCCTGCCTATTCCATTGTTGCCGATTCACATTCTATGGATCAACCTGGTCACGGATGGCTTGCCTGCATTAGCACTCACGGCAGAACCTGCCGAACGCGGCGTGATGAACCGGCCACCACGCCCGTCGCGTGAAAGCCTGTTTTCACACGGTATGTGGCAACACATGATTTGGGTTGGATTGCTGATGGCGGCATTAACCCTATCCTGTCAAGCATGGGCGTATCATTCAGGTTCGTCTCACTGGCAAACCATGGCATTTACCGTGCTAACACTTTCACAATTGGCGCATGTAATGGCAATCCGCTCAGAAACAACATCATTATTCAATCTGGGTATTTTTTCAAACTGGCCCTTGGCCTTGGCAGTCGGCGTAACATTCATGCTACAAATGGCAACAATATATGTACCGGCCTTAAACGCCATTTTTAAAACGCAGCCACTAAGTCTGAGCGAACTTGCTGTTTGTCTTGCATTATCTAGTGTAATATTAATCGCTGTGGAAATTGAAAAATGGTTAGTACGTCAAGGCTGGCTGTACCAAGAACAATATAAGCACTAGGAATAATATAAGCACCGGAAATGACATCAGCAATTGCAGCGCCCGTTTGATAATAAATTTGTTATGGTAATACACTGACTCAAGCGTTTCGGTAACAATAAATTTCATAAAGGAGAGCACTATGCAACCTATTCAGCACATTGTAGCCGCCACTGATTTTTCCACCCCGGCAAATCTGGCCATAACACGTGCTGCATTTCTTGCTAAGGAACTAGGGGCGCAATTGCACTTGCTCCATGTGGTGCATCCCCTGGATCTTTATGTAGGCTCAGAACTATCTTTTGACTTCCAGATGCACTATCAGCAAGTGCAACAACAAACGATAAAAACGCAATTAGAAGTATTGGCTACACAACTGCGTGAGCAGTTTTCTATTCCTGTACATGCCAGTACTCGCATTGGCCGTGCACATGCCGAAATAGCAAATTATGCCGCATCTCAAAACGCAGACTTGATTGTTGCAGGCGCCCAGGGTGAAAACTCCATACTGGCAAAACTGATAGGTTCCACCGCATTGCGCTTATTAAGAGTCGCAAAATGTCCTGTAATGATTGTCAAAAACAAAAATGCATCATTACACACCTACCAACAAGTTATTGCTGCGGTTGATCTTTCATTGGGTTCTGCCGATGTACCCGCCCTTGCCAGCGCCGTCGCTCCTAATGCCAAAATTGAAGCCCTGCTCATTTTTGACAGCAATCAGGAGGCGCATATGTATAAAGCCGGCATGGACGAGGCTTTATTGGCTGAATATCGTACGAAGGCACTGGATCATGCTGGACAGCGTCTGGATAACATATTGGCAGCACAAAAAAACAGCCGCATGACAAGACAAATACTAGCAGGTTATCCGCCGGAAGCCATTTGTGAGCGGGCTAAATCCCGGCAAGCTGACCTCATCGTTATCGGCAGACACGATACTACCAACATTGAAGACTGGTTGCTTGGCAGCGTGTGTAAGGGTGTGGCCTATGCGGCCGAGTGCGATGTACTTCTAGGCAATTAATTAACTCGTCAATAGCGCAAAACCTGATTGGTGCTTCACAACAAGGCTACGGACTCACATGCACGGTGACGCCTAACTGACGAATGCGTTGCGCCATGGCATCAAGCCATTCTGGGGACAGGCGACTTAACCTGCTAGCTTCTGGCTGTAAAGACAGCCGTGCCAATCCATACAGATGAACACCCTGAATCACATCTTTCACCTGACTAATTAATTCCAGATAATCTGCAATATCCTGCTCACTGGGCGGCGCGCCATCCAGTGCGAACATACAAGTTTGTATAAATGTCGGGCAAGCTTTCGCACAGTTTTCAAGACGCTCTATATGACTTTGCGGATTCAGGGTCACATCGTTAATACGTGCCATACCTGCCTTGGTACCGGCATCTACTTTAAACCATACTTCACCATTACATTTTGCCAGATGTCGCATGCTTTCAAGTATTTGCGGTTTATCCATCAAACTGCCATTGGTAATTAACCGCAGCTTGATGCTACCAAGCAAGCCGAAATCACGCAGTATTTTTTCCACCAGATCAAGCACTTGGGGGAACTCCTTGGCACTCGTTGGTTCGCCGTTTCCTGAAAATGCAATGTCTTTTAATTGCCGGTCGGCCTCATGCACATGACGTTGCATAAAATCACCATGCAACACATCATTCAAAAATGCGCGTAACTCCTGCTCTAAAACATCCAATTCAATCGGGGGCGGCGACCCGCGGGTAAGATTAGGTACATTGCAGTAAATGCAGCGCCAATTGCATGCATTGTTCACATTCAGGTTGATACCGATTGAGACACCGCCAGCGCGACGGGAAATAACAGGATAAACGTAACGCATACCGACAATATCACGGTTGTGATTGGTAGTAGTAAGATGTCCTTGTAACGGCATACGATTATTTCAATACGTAACTTATAAGCTATCAATACTTGATTGAATTGATAACAGACCTACTAATTAATAGGTCTGCGGATTGAATATTTTTTTCAGTGCATCAGGCGCCAGAATTTTTACGTAGCGCTGCTTCACCTCGATAATGCCCTCTTCACTGAATTTGGAAAAAGCACGACTGACTGTTTCAAGCTTCAGGCCAAGATAACTGCCTATTTCTTCCCGCGTCATTCGCAACACCAGTTCCGATTGCGATAACCCGCGCGCATGCAGACGTTGAACCAAATTCAGCAAGAATGCCGCAAGCCTTTCTTCAGCACGCATATTACCCAACAGCATCATCACACTGTTTTCACGTACGATTTCACGACTCATGATTTTATGTACGTGCCGTTGCAGGCCCGGTAACTCACGTGATAGTTCTTCTACATCAGAAAAGGGCATCACGCAAACTTCAGCATCCTCAAGCGCCACCGCATTACAATTATGACGGTCGCTCACGATGCCATCCATACCGATAATTTCACCGGCCATTTGAAAGCCTGTCACTTGCTCACGGCCATCTTCACTCGTTACGAAGGTTTTAAAAAAACCGGTACGAATCGCATAAAGTGAAGTAAAAGTATCACCGCTATGGAATAACAACTCACCCTGCTTGATGCGGCGACGTTTCTCAACAACTTCATCAAGCCTCTGCATTTCAGCAGCATTAAAGCCTATCGGCATACAAAGCTCACGAAGATTACAATTTGAACAGGCTACTTTCAGTACTTCAGGTGTAGTTACAGAATGCTGCATATTATGCCGTTATTTATCAGTGGAATAAGCATACCGCTTTCATGCTTTTGTTGCTAGCGATATGTCTTACAAGTGGACATAATATAATAAAATTGATAATTTTTCATTTGGCATTGAAGCATATTTCATCAAAATATATTTAAGTATTAATTTGACTTGTATCAAAGATTTTTACTCTTAAATATGGCAAAGTTTTGCTCTAGATTAGGAGTAGCCCGATGATAGTCAAAAGCCCTGTAAAACTCGCCGCAACAGATACAAGTAACGCCAAACCTGTGGCAAGTGTAGATAGCGCCATTCCTTTACTCACGCCGGAAACAATACAAAAATTTGATGTTTCCGGCCCCCGTTACACTTCATATCCTACTGCAGACCGTTTTGTAGAGGCTTTTACTGAAGAAGAATACAAACAAACCTTGGAGCAGCGTCGCGTAGGCGGCTTGGCACTTCCCCTATCGATTTACGTACATATCCCTTTTTGTGAATCACTCTGCTTCTATTGTGCCTGCAACAAAATAGTCACCAAACATCATGAGCGCAGTGCAGAGTACTTAAGATACCTCAGCAAAGAAATCGATTTGCATATTGAGCACTTGGGCGCTGGACAAACCATCTCACAACTTCATCTGGGTGGCGGCTCTCCTACTTTCTTTAGTGATGATGAGTTAAGTGAACTCATGGCCATGATCAAGCGTAGTTTTGTACTTGCGCCAGGTGGTGAATACTCTATAGAAGTTGACCCGCGCACCGTAGACGAAAAACGTCTTGCGCACTTGGCGTCACTTGGCTTTAACCGTTTGAGTTTTGGCGTTCAGGACTTTGACCCGGAAGTGCAAAAAGCGGTACACCGCATCCAGCCTGCTGAGCAGGTTTTTTCACTGGTTGAAGCTGCACGCGCCCTGAAATTTGACTCAGTGAATGTTGATTTAATTTATGGCTTACCAAAACAAACGCCCGAATCATTTACACAGACATTAGCGCAGGTTGTAGCGCTTAGACCGGAAAGAATCGCGCTGTATGCCTATGCGCACTTGCCACAGCGCTTCAAACCGCAACGCCGCATTGACGCATACGAATTACCCGCTGCGTCAGAAAAAATCGCAATGTTGTCCAATGCATTGGCAACCTTTATTAACGCAGGGTATGTATATGTAGGAATGGACCATTTTGCATTACCTACCGATGCTTTGGCCATTGCCAAGCGCCAAGGCAGACTGCACCGTAATTTCCAGGGTTATAGTACACAACCCGACTGTGACTTAATCGGACTGGGTGTATCCTCGATCGGCCGCATTGGCGCAACTTACAGCCAAAACGCTAAAACGCTCGAGGAATATTACGATTACCTTGACCAAGGCCGCTTCCCTATTGTACGCGGATTAGCCTTATCCAGAGATGATTTGGTGCGTCGCGCTGTCATTATGGCACTGATGTGTCAAGGTGAACTGCAGTATGAATCCATCGAACTTGGTTACATGATTGATTTTAAAAGCTACTTCGCTCACGAACTGGAAGCGCTCGAAGAACTGGAAAAAACAGGCATGGTTGTACTGGAAGATACCGGCATACAAGTCACTGACTTTGGCTGGTTCTTTGTTCGAGCCGTAGCAATGCAGTTTGACCGGTATCTACAGACAGATCGTAATCGCGCACGATTCTCAAAAATCATCTAATCCACACTCCTAATAAAACTTGCAAGCAGGATATGTACATTCCTCCTTGCAAGAATTCTGCTGGTATAAAAGCTATTCAACTTCACATCTAGCTCTAGTAGTAAAAAAACTTTTGGTTAAGTCCTGTTACAACTAAATTTCCATAAAAAAAGCCTCTGCTGGTAAAAGCAGAGGCAAACGTGGAGTTCAGGAATTTTACTTATTAAATGGCTAAACCATTCAAATATTCACTATTAGAATTTTTTACCGATACCAATACCGAATACCCATGGGTCAATATCAAGTGAGTCGATCTTGGTCCAATTGCCACCGATTTTAGCCTTAACATCAGTGTCAATCGTTACATACTTAACATCAGCATTAATTAACCAACCGTCTTTCAAATTAACATCAAAACCGGCTTGCAAGGCATAACCCCAGCTGTCGCTATCAATCTTGATCTTGGTGCCAGTCAAAGCACCTCTGCTAAATTTCAAGTTACGATCAAGCATATTTGTGTAGTTGATACCGGCACCGACATATGGATCAAAGGTTTGATCAGGATTAAAGTGCCACTGTGCGGTCAAGGTTGGTGGCAACAAGTTTACAGAACCCAAGTTTTGATTAGTAACTGTAGTTCCTGCATCACCTCTAACGCTGACGTCATGTCTGGTACCAAAAGCTAAAATCAATTCAGCAGCGATATTTTTAGTGAAATAATAAGAAATGTCGAATTCTGGAATCCAGTTATTATCAACTGACAACTCAGCACCCGGTGTCATTACATTAGCAACATTTCTATTAACGGTTTTACCTAACTTACTATCCTCGTTTGGGCTAACATCCGCTGCACGCACACGCACTACCCAGTCACCCGCCTCAGCGTAAGCCAAAACAGGGGCAAACGCAGCAGCAATCGCTAAAACTAATAATGATTTCTTCATTTACATATTCTCCACTTTTAAAAAAATAAACAAATACACACAAACTTGATGAGGGAATTATAGAAGCTAATTAAGCATCACATTTGATTTGTATCAAGTTAATTACGGCTAAATTTAAAAGTGTTGTTTTTTTACAACAAAAATCTACGCCTTTAGTTCAAATAGCGCGATAGACTCCACATGTGCGGTATGTGGAAACATATTAATTACACCGGCAGCTTTCATGATGTAGCCTTTTTCATTCACCAGCACCCCCGCATCACGTGCCAGTGTTGCAGGATTACAAGACACATAAACGATACGTTGCGGACTATTTTGGATATCCAGCGACTTAATCAACTCAAATGCACCGTCACGTGGCGGGTCAATTAACCATTTATCAAAATGGCCCAGATTTGTGAGTGCTTCCGGTGTCATTTTAAATAAATCTGCCACGCCGAATTCAACATTACGGATACTATTTAACCGGGCACTTTCATTGGCACGGTCAACCAGATTCGCCAAACCTTCCAGCCCCAATACCTGCGCACCGCTGCGCGCGATAGGCAACGTAAAATTACCGATGCCGCAAAAGAAATCCGCAATCTTCTCATCAGCTTGCGGTGCCAACAATTGCATGGCACGGCGGATCATCACCTGGTTGATTTGCGGGTTGACCTGCGTAAATTCATTGGGCTTGAACGGATAAGTTAACCCGAACTCTGCCAGACTGTACTGCAATTGTGGTGCGGCCAACGGGTAATACGGTTTTATCGTGTCCGGCCCCTTAGTTTGTGTCCAGATTTGCACCTCGTGCGTATCAGCAAATGCTTTCAGCAATGACTCATCCTGCAAAGTAAGTCCGCCCATGATGCGCAGAATCAGCACAATGACGGGCTTACCCTCAAACGCCTCACGCCCCTTGTTTGGGTCAGCCTCGCCAACAGCCAACTCGATTTGCGGAATTTTATCCTTCAAGCTTAATTGCAGAATCAATTGCTGCAACGGTTCAATCAAAGCTGAAACTTCAGGAACCAGCACTTCGCATGAATTCATGTCAGCAACAAAGCGCGTGGATTTCTCATTAAAACCTACCAATACACGCTGTTTTTTCTCGACATACTTCACGCTCAAGCGCGCTTTGTGACGGTAGCCCCAAGTTGGGCCATACAGCGGTGGCAGCATATTCTCCGCCTTCACTTTGCCGATATGCCACAAATCGTTTTCAAGCAATCTTTGCTTCGCCGCAACTTGCGCTGCAAAATCCAGATGTTGCAGTTTGCATCCGCCACAGGTGCCAAAATGGCTACATTTTGGCGTAACACGTTGATTAGACTGCTTTAACACTTCCACCATATTGGCAATTTCATAACTCGCCTTAATATGATGTGATTGAAAAGTGACCTTCTCTTGCGGCAGAGCACCATCAATAAAAATGGTTTTACCTTCAACATGGGCAACGCCACGACCTTCCTGGTCCAGCGATTCAATAAATGCCAGTTTAATTTCCGAGATTTGCGGAGTTGAATTGCGATTGCGGGAACGACGAGCCATAAAGAACCTGTGAATAAAGCGTAAAGCGAGATTTTAACGCATTATCACGACGCAGGCTTTGTTTGAAAAACAAAGGATTTGATAAAGGGCGATTAAATCAACTGCTCCAGGCTGCTAAAAATTCCACCCAATGCGGGGCACTGTAACCGGCAAGGGTATCCCGCACCAGCTTGATTTCAGCCTCATAAGCGGCCGGGGTTAAATGCCCGCGCATCAGCTGAAAACGCAGATATACCAGATGCGTATTTGCAACGTCTGTTTCACAATAATTGCGGATTTCTTCAATCTGCCCAGCCTTATAGGCATCCCAGACCTTGCTGCCATCCATGCCCAGCTTGCCGGGAAAGCCGCATAACTTAGCCAGATCATCCAGCGGCGCATTGGCGCGCGCGTTAAACATTGCCATTAAGTCCATAAGATCCAGATGACGCGTGTGATAACGGCTAATGTAGTTGTTCCATTTGAAGTCTTTATCGTCTTCGCCTAAATCCCAGTAGCGGCTGGCATTAATGCCATGAATCAGGCCGCGATAATGCAGCACGGGTAAATCAAAACCGCCGCCATTCCACGAAATGATTTGCGGCGTGTATTTTTCTATACCGTCAAAAAAGCGCTGGATAATCTCGGCTTCAGTTGAGTCTGCATCGCCCAGCGTCCACACTTTAAAATGATTGCCTTCCCGCAGAGCGCATGAAATGGCACAAATACGGTGCTGGTGTAGCGGCAGGAATTCAGTGCCATTGTGCTGGCGACGCTGATGTAAAGCAATATTGGCGACATCTTCATCAGAAGTATCGGCTGGCAAATCCAGCAACGCGCGCAGGCCATTGGTATCGGGGATGGTTTCAATATCAAATACTAGAGTGGGAGTCATTGATTAAATATCTTTGTTTTCTCAGACTTAAATTGGGAGGACATTTCAGGTCGATTGGAAAAATCAAGCGCTATGGCCAAGCGCTATGGCTAAACTTAGCTATAGCGCTTATGCATTATTGCGAAACTTATTTTTTCACCCAGCCGCCTGCACCCTGATAGTACCAACCACCCTGCGCTTTATCAATCCAGCGACCGGCAAAAGTACTTTGAATTTCAGCTTGCCACTCAGGATGATTGTTTGCAATCGCAATTTCTTTATAAAGGTTACTGCGATCTGCATTCTCACTTTTAACCAGGCCAGTTAATGCACCGCGCTGTGCCAGCGGCACTGCATTTGCATCTTTTACTGCAATAAAACCATCCTTGGTTAATCCAATCGCACCGCTGGCATAGTATGGCGCCAATTCAGCATGGCGCGCCTGCATGCTGTTTTTAAGGGCTGAAACAGCCGGTGTATTGACTTCCAGGTCAGCCGCCGCTGCGACAAACTGGCTGGCAAGCAACGCGCTCAACAACATGAGACTAAATAGTATTTTTTTCATCATTATTCCTTTACTTGCAGATTAATATAGGCAGGTTTATTTAGCAGGAGCACCAGGCTCACTGGAATTCGTATCAGGTTTTTCGCTGCCATTTTTCAATTGCCATACATCATCAATGATTTTATCCGCCGCTTTTTCAGCCGCCGCCGCCGGAAAGTAAATATTGATGGTGACACATGCCGGTATTACGCATACCAATGTCAAGCCAAGCATCCAATTTTTCATCATTTATCCTTTATTCTAAAGTCTTCTATTCAAACAACTACTTGATAACTGCCTTGCTATTTTTATCTGTCACACGCTTGATACGCGCCAGCAACTCGCTCCAACCAACAGTTTCATTGTACCCCATCACCGTAATTGCGGGGATTCCACTGCCTTTAACGATGATATACCCATGCGGCGTTGACTCGATACCGCCCATTTCACAAACATCATTACGCAACCTGCAGCTCAATCCCATTTTGCCATAATTAAACTGCTTGAAAAAACGTAAAAAACTGCGCTGTATTGCCGCCGCCGCACCACCCCCACCCAAGGCGGAAATATTTTCAACCGCACGTTGCGATATTTTCTTTGGATATTTCCCCGGACTGCTCTGCACTACTGCATCAAATCTTACCGGCTTCCAGTTTTGCAGCTCCAGATCTTTAATATCACCGTCTAGCTTACCTTCAATCGCGCCAAAAGAGAACGTGCTTGTCAGTACGCCTAAATCCAGATTACGCAAGGTGATATCCGCATTGAGCTTGGGCGTTGTACCTAACGGTGTCTGCATCGTCATTTGTGTCACTGTTGCCGTGCCATTAAACACATTAAGCACCACACTGCCGTCAGTGGTCAGCATACCTGCAGCATAAGTTACCAGCGGAATCTCTGCCGAGGCCTTACCTGACATACGTGGCAACTTAAGGTCTGTACTAAAATCTTCCATGGAAATTGGGTCGAGCTTGGCACTCAAATGCCAGTACCACTGGCCAGACCTACGGGCAGCAGATATGTCTGACAGGTTGAGTGCACCATCCAGAATTGGCAACCTGATATTGGGTGAAGTCAGTGCAAAACGATCGACTTCAGCTTGTATATTAGTTTTACCAAGTGGCAAATTAAGCAATTGGCCATTTTCATAGCTAAAGTTTACGGTATTAGCTATATCGTAACTCCAAGGGATATTGGCATTCACTTTATATAGTGCAAACTTTTTATTTTTATCGACGATATCAACATTATGCAAAAGCAGTTCAAATGACTGCAGTTCAGCTTCTTTCACTTCCAGCTTCATCGCTGCGGTGCCGACAACGTCTGCATGCGCAAATGCCGTTTTCTCCAACAACGGCTTAAAAAACAACGGATAAGCAACGTTCAAATCCAGATTCGGCAAGTTGGCATGCAAGCTCACCAGCTTGAAATCAGCTAAGTGAACCTGCCCGCTGGCATCAAGCTCACCCACATCTTTAACTTTCAGGTGTGCGCTTTCGACACTGACTAAATCATCCTCCAGCTTGCCGCTTGCAGAAAGCTGATGCCCACCATTGGCTATATAAAAAGGCTGCCAGAACACTTCGCCGGATTGCCAATCCACATCTGTTCGCCATAACCATGCATCTCCGGACTGTTTAAGCCCAATCGCCATTACCCCATTCAGTTTTTCCGCAGCATGCAAACCTGCTTCATCACTAAAACCGGCATTTTTCAACTGTATTGTTGCATCGATATCCGGTTTGTTATTCGTAAATAAGCGGTTGAATTCAATGCTGAAGGGGAGATCCAGATGCGCGGATTTAAGTAAGCCTTGCGGACAGTGCACGCTTGCTTTTTTAATATTTTTCGGTACTTCACAACCAAGATTGAGTTGTATCCAATCTTTACCTGCCTTTTGTTTAAGTGCAGATGTTAAATTGAGCTGAATATCAGGCTTTTTGAGATTTAGTTTGATTGCAACCTGTTTTGCTTCACCTTGAGGATGCTCAACACGCTCGGCCTTGATTGAAATCTCGGTAACAGCCTGCGCACTAACGCTGTAAAAAACTGCGCAAAAAAAACTACAGGTTTTTAAAAGGATGCTCATTCCATCAGGAAGGAAACACACCTGTGGATAAATAACGGTCACCTCTATCGCACACGATAGTCACAATCACCGCATTTTCAAGGCGCTTTGATAACTGCAGTGCTGCGTATAAAGCCCCGCCGGATGAGATGCCTGCAAAAATACCTTCTTTAGCCGCCAGTTGGCGTGTTGTATTTTCTGCGTTCTTTTGACTGACGTAAATCAGCTCATCCACACGTTTGGGATCATAAATTTTAGGCAAATACTCCACAGGCCACTTACGGATACCGGGGATTTGCGAGCCTTCTTCAGGCTGGACACCAATAATTTGAATATTTGGGTTCTGCTCTTTCAAAAAGCGCGAAGTTCCCATAATCGTCCCGGTGGTACCCATGCTAGATACAAAATGGGTGACTTTTCCCTCGGTATCGCGCCAGATTTCAGGGCCGGTGCCTTCGTAATGCGCCAATGGATTATCCATGTTACCAAACTGATCCAGCACAATGCCCTCGCCCTCTGCCTGCAGCTTCATCGCCACATCACGTGCCAGTTCCATACTGCCCTCTTTAGGGGTAAGTACCAACTCTGCGCCATAGGCTTTCATACTTTGGCGGCGTTCTATGCTTTGATTATCGGGCATGACCAACACCATTTTGTAACCGCGCATTGCCGCAACCATCGCCAATGCAATGCCAGTATTACCGCTGGTTGCCTCAATCAGCGTATCGCCGGGCTTAATGTCACCCCGCGCCTCGGCACGCGTGATCATGGAGTACGCCGGCCTATCCTTCACAGAACCAGCCGGGTTGTTACCTTCCAGCTTCAGCAAAATAGTGTTGCTGGTGTCGCCACCCAGCCGTTGCAGCTTAACCAATGGCGTATTGCCGACAAAATTGTCTATCGTTTTATACATTAAGTGATTTCTCTATTTTTTATTCAATTTAGCGAGATACAACGCATACACCCCAAGTCCGATGAAAGCGATCAATGCCATCTGCGGGAGAGTTAGCCCTAAAAAAGTCCAGTCAATGGCAGCACAATCACCCGTGCCTCTGAACACCAAAGTAAGCGCTTTCTTTATTGGAAAATTCTCAAACATGTAATCGAAACCTACGCCGCAATCGGCTACCATGCTCTCACGATGCGCCTGTATCCACCAATGGCGAATAGCCACACCAGCACCGCCCAAAGCCGTTAACACTTGTAACGCCGCGAAGAATCGCGGGAATTTATTAACGATTTCCGCAATTAAAAACAATATGCCTAATGACATGAACACGATGCGCTGCGATATACACAGCGGACATGGCTCAAGGTTGTAACGCGTTTGTATCCACAAAGCGAGGCCTACCAAGCCAAAGCACGATACAAACCCCAGAAAATAACCAGTACGGCCTGCAAGAAATTTATTTAGCATCATATTCACACGATATAATCTTGGAAAACTCATTTTAACCCAGATAATCTATTAGGCGAGCCAGTTTTGACAGACTTCAACGCAAATTTAACGCCAACAAAAGTATTAACGGTAAGCGAACTTAATCGTTTAGCGCGAAACTTGCTGGAACAAAGCTTCCCACTGTTTTGGGTCTCAGGCGAGATTTCCAACTTCACGCGCGCTGCAAGCGGTCATTGGTACTTTTCGCTGAAAGATGTTGGCGCGCAAGTGCGGTGCGTCATGTTCAAAGGGCGCAATAGCTACGTAGATTTTATGCCGCGTGAAGGTGACAAAGTCGAAGCGCGTTGCACCGTTACGCTCTACGAAGCCCGTGGCGACTTTCAGCTCACGGTAGAGTTTATTCAGCGCGCCGGCCTGGGCGCTTTATTTGAAGCATTTGAAAAACTCAAAAACAAACTGGCACTCGAAGGCTTGTTTGATGAAACCACCAAGCTGGCTATTCCGAAGCATCCAAAACAAATCGGTATTATCACTTCCCCAGATGCAGCGGCCCTTAGAGACGTTTTAACCACGCTCAAACGCCGCATGCCCAATATCCCGATTATTATCTATCCAACACCGGTACAGGGCAAAGGTGCCGCTGAACTGATTGCTAATGCAATCAACACGGCAAACAGCCGCGCAGAATGTGATGTGCTGATTATCTGCCGGGGCGGCGGCAGCATTGAAGACCTGTGGCAGTTTAACGAAGAAATTGTCGCCCGTGCCATTGCCCAGTGCACCATCCCCACCATTAGCGGTGTGGGGCATGAAACTGACTTTACTATTTGCGACTTTGTGGCCGATATGCGCGCTGCTACGCCTACAGCTGCTGCAGAACTTGTAACGCCGTCACGTGATGCGCTATTAAACTCACTTAACCAATTAAAACTGCATCTGGCAAAAAATCTACAATTTGTACTAAGCCAGCGTGCGCAGGCGCTGGATTTTCTGGCACGCAGGCTAATCTCGCCATCACAGCAAATAGAGCAGCAAAAGTTGCAGCTTACACAAATGGCTTATCGTTTACAAAATAGCATCAGCCAGCAGCTGCAAACCAAACAACACAGCTTATTGCGCCTTAGCCAAAACTTGCAGCACCTGAATCCGCAGGCTGTGCTTACTCGCGGCTACGCATTCGTACAAGCCAACAATGGCACTATTGTGAGCACTAGCGAACAATTAAATAAGGGCGATGAAGTAACGCTCACCTTTGGCATTGGTTCCGCAGAAGCCACCATTAACAAAGTTAATCGCTAAACTTTCTGGACACCCCGATATTGAGAATGCTGCATATATTTCATGTATTTAATGCAAAAATGTATTGGTATAGCCTATAACTTGGTTGATAATACCCACCTTGATCTAACAACCTCTAATTTTAATGTCATCAACCTCTGGCAGTAAAACAAAACTTTCGGCCCTGACGCTCGCCGCACTTGGCGTAGTATTTGGCGACATCGGCACCAGCCCTTTGTACACCATTAAGGAAGTGTTCTCGGCTGGATCACATCCAGTGCCTCTGACCGAAGCTAATATGTTTGGCATACTATCGCTCATAGTCTGGGCACTCATTATGGTGGTGTCTGTTAAATATGTAGCGTTTATCATGCGTGCGGATAACCGCGGTGAAGGCGGCATTATGGCTTTGCTTGCGCTGGCTAGCCGCAATGCAGCTGACAACATAAAAAAGCAGCATACGATTATGTTGTTAGGCATTTTAGGGGCATGTATGTTTTATGCCGACGGCATGATTACCCCTGCAATTTCAGTGTTGTCAGCAGTAGAAGGCTTAGAGTTAGCGGCCCCAATGCTACACCCGCTGATATTACCGGTTACCCTGGTAGTGTTATTCATTCTGTTTTGGGCACAAAGCAAGGGCACCGCATTAGTCGGTGCTTTTTTTGGCCCCATTATGTTGCTTTGGTTTGGTACGTTAGGCGCATTGGGGCTCAATAGTATTCTGCAAAACCTATCTATTTTGCATGCAATTAACCCCATTTATGCCATCCATTTTTTTGCGGTTGCACCTTGGTTGGCTTTTGTGGCCTTGGGCGGTGTGGTACTTTGCGTAACCGGGGCAGAAGCCCTGTATGCAGACATGGGACACTTTGGAGGCTATCCAATTAGGTTGGCTTGGTATGGTCTTGTATTGCCGACCTTGATTCTCAACTATTTTGGGCAAGGCGCATTGATATTAAGCAATCCAGAAGCCGTTAAAAATCCTTTTTACCTACTAGCGCCAGAGTGGATGCTTTTTCCACTCATCGTATTGTCGACAGTTGCTACTGTCATTGCATCGCAAGCGGTAATTTCTGGCGCATTTTCAATATCTCGCCAAGCGTTACAACTAGGCTACTTACCGCGTATGCACGTTGAACACACCTCAGAGAGCCATGAAGGCCAAATTTACATGCCACGCGTCAACTGGGGATTAATGCTTGCTGTTATGACCCTCGTAATAGGCTTCAAGTCTTCTGGCAATTTAGCCGCTGCCTATGGCATAGCTGTAACAGGAAATATGGTAATTACCACTTTGTTAGCGGGCATTGTGTTCCATAACATTTGGGGCTGGAGTAAACTGCGCACCGGCGCATTGATTGCGCTGTTTTTAACCGTCGATATTGCGTTTTTTATTGCCAATGTGCTGAAAATTCCTGATGGCGGCTGGGTGCCGTTAGTAATTGGCATCATTATTTTTACGCTGATGATCACCTGGAAAACGGGTCGAACCCAACTTTATCAACACCTGAAAAATGAGGCCATGGCACTTGACCCATTCATTGAGGCAGTAGGTGCGCACCCACCCACCCGTGTACCTGGAAATGCTATATTCATGACACCGAATCCAGACGGTGTGCCGCACGCCATGCTGCATAATCTTAAACATAATAAAGTGCTGCATGAAAAAGTAGTGATTCTTACTGTCAAGTTCCTGGATTTTCCTCACGCCCTCATGGAGGATCGCGTAGAGGTCGTAGCATTGGGACATGAATTTTATAAAGTTGCAGTACGATATGGATTCAAGGATGAACCTGATTTGCCAAGAGATTTAATGCTTTGTACTGAAAAAGGTCTGGTATTAGACGCGATGGACACTTCATATTTCATCGGTAAAGAGAGTCTAATCCCAAGTAGAAAGCCTGGCATGGCTTTCTGGCGTAAGAAAATCTTCATCGGGCTATTCAGAAGTGCAGAGACCATTACCAATCAATTTAAATTACCGCCAAATCGCGTGGTTGAGCTTGGGGCGCAGGTATCGTTCTAATATTTACTAACTAGCTAAAAATGAATGCGTAATTTTGATTTTAGACTCAACCAATTTTCATATTAAACGTTAAAGTCGTGTTAATTAATATGGAGTAAAGTAAAATGAATAAACTACTCTCATTCAAAAAAATCACATTAATCCTTGCAACAATCCTCGCAGTGCAGCTAGGCGGCTGCGCTACCACAACCAGCGATAGCGTTTCGGGTGTAAAACGTAGCCAATTCATGTTGCTGCCAGCATCATACATCACCAGTCTGTCCAGCCAGGCCTACACGCAAACGCTTAATGAAGCCCAAAAGAAACAAACGCTCAATGCAGACAGAACACAGGTTGAGCGTGTACGCAAAATTTCCAACAGACTGATCAGCCAGGTTGGCGTGTTCAGGGCGGATGCCGCCAAGTGGAAATGGGAAGTCAATGTAGAAAAAAATGATCAACTCAACGCCTACTGCATGCCTGGCGGCAAAATCATGGTGTATTCAGGCTTAATTGAAAAACTCAACGCTACCGATGATGAACTCGCCGCAGTGATTGGGCACGAAATCGCACACGCCCTGCGCGAACACGGCCGCGAGCGCATGTCGCAGGCTTATGCTCAAGAGTTTGGCTTACAAGCTTTAGCCGCAATACTTTCAAAGGGCACCAGTGCTGCTGTAGGCAATGCTTCCATGCAGGCTGCCGGCTTGGGGTCACAACTCTTTTTTGCACTGCCCAATAGCCGCGAGCAGGAAAGAGAAGCAGATAAAATCGGATTGGAACTTGCTGCTCGCGCTGCTTACAACCCGGATGCAGCTGTGACCTTATGGCAAAAAATGGAAGCACAGGGCGGCTCCAAACCACCGGAATTCTTGAGCACCCACCCCGCCAGTGAAAATCGCATTGCTGAATTGCGTGCGCTTGCACCTAAAGTAAGGCCGCTGTATGAGGCAGCAAAAGCAGGCAGATAAAGAGAGTCTATTCTAAACCCGGGTTTCTCAAAGCGCATGGTGTAATTACTGTGCGCTTTATTTTTTGGGCTATGACACTGTTTGAGTTAAAATAGCACATTACACAATTAACCAACTAGAGACTTTTATGGATCCACGTCAAAGCATTATCGAAGCCGCGTTTGAAGACCGCGCGAATATTAACCCTGGCAACGCATCAGCTGAAATCAAATCAACTATTGCCTCAGTGTTGGCAGATTTAGATAGCGGCAAACTCCGCGTTGCTAGCCGCGTGGGCGATACCCAACAATGGGAAACGCACCAATGGCTTAAAAAGGCAGTGTTGTTGTCATTCCGCCTGGAAGACAACGTACTGTTGGATGATGGTGTGACCAAATACTATGACAAAGTGCCGCCAAAATTTGCAAACTACACAGAAGAAGACTTCAAGGCCGGTGGTTTCCGCGTGGTGCCAAATGCAATCGTGCGCCGTGGTTCATTCATCGCTAAAAACACAGTATTGATGCCTTCATACGTGAATATCGGTGCCTACGTAGGCGAAGGTAGCATGGTAGACACATGGGCAACAGTAGGCTCATGCGCACAGATCGGTAAAAACGTACACTTGAGCGGCGGCGTAGGTATCGGCGGCGTATTGGAGCCAGTACAGGCAGGCCCAACCATCATCGGCGACAACTGCTTCATCGGCGCACGTTCTGAAGTGGTTGAAGGCGTTGTAGTTGAAGACAACTGCGTGATCTCAATGGGTGTTTACATCGGTCAATCTACCAAAATCTACGACCGTGAAACTGGCGAGGTATTCTATGGCCGTGTACCGGCAGGTTCAGTGGTTGTTTCCGGCAACTTGCCTTCTAAAGACGGCAGCTACAGCCTTTATTGCGCTGTAATCGTTAAAAAAGTTGATGCCAAAACATTGGGCAAAGTTGGTATTAACGAATTATTACGCGGTATTTAAGCCTCAGAAAAATGTTAACTGTATACGGCATCCCCAATTGCAACACGGTAAAAAAGGCCCGCGATTGGCTGGATGCCAATAAGGTTGATTATGTTTTCCATGACTTCAAGAAACAAGGCATTGATGAGGCTACGATTAACAACTGGCTGACTCAACAGCCTTGGGAAAAACTCATCAACCGTGCCGGACTTACCTGGCGCGGTTTGGATGATGCTACAAAATCCGGCATTACAGACAACGCTTCAGCCAATAAACTGATGCAAGCAAAAACCTCGGTGATTAAGCGGCCAATCTTAGTCAAAGACAGCAAAGTTTTATGCTTGGGCTTTGATGAAAACTTATACAAAGAAACCTTCAAACCATGAGCAAAACCCTAGAAAATAAAACACTGGCATTAGCGATTGATCTTCTTAAACGCCAATCCAATACACCTGAAGATGCTGGCTGCCAGGAGCTGATGATTTCACGCCTTGAGCCGCTTGGCTTCAAAATTGAGCGCATGCGGTTTGGCAATGTTGATAATTTCTATGCGCGTCGCGGCACTGCCGGGCCATTGCTGGTATTTGCAGGTCATACCGACGTTGTACCTACCGGCCCGCTGGATAAGTGGCACACCCCGCCATTCGAGCCAACCATTAAAGACGGCATGCTGTACGCTCGCGGTGCAGCGGACATGAAAACATCGCTGGCGGCGTTTATTACCAGCATTGAGGAGTTCATTGCTGAAAACCCGAACCATGAAGGTTCAATCGGCCTGCTCATTACATCTGATGAAGAAGGTGTAGCTGTTGATGGCACCGTAAAAGTGGTGGAAGCATTAAAAGCGCGCGGCGAATTGATTGATTACTGTATCGTCGGCGAACCGACCAGCAACAGAGTTGTGGGCGACATGATTAAAAACGGCCGTCGCGGCTCACTTTCAGGCAAGCTGATTGTAAAGGGTGTACAGGGCCATATTGCCTACCCGCACCTGGTCAAAAACCCGATTCACATGGTGGCCCCTGCCATTAAAGACATGGTGGAAACCGTTTGGGATAACGGTAATGAATATTTCCCGCCCACCTCATGGCAAATATCCAACATCAATGGCGGCACAGGTGCCACCAACGTAGTGCCAGGCGAAGTGGAAATTCTATTCAATTTCAGGTTCTGCACCGCAAGCACGGAACAAAATCTAAAAGAACGTGTGTATGCCATTTTAGATAAGCACAATCTGGACTACTCACTGGACTGGGAATACTCACCACCCTATATCACGCCGCGCGGCAATCTGGTTGCAGCGATTTCAGACGCAATTGAACAGGCCTATGGCGTTATTCCTGAGCTATCAACCACTGGCGGCACATCTGACGGACGTTTTATCGCAAACATCTGCAAACAGGTGATTGAATTTGGCCCACTCAATGCAACCATCCACAAATTGAATGAATGTGTAGGTGTGGCGGATATTGAGCCACTGAAAGAAACTTACAAACTCACTTTAGAAAAACTTTTAAAATTGCCGATTGAGCCTGAGATTACGGACCCAGAGGATCACTTCTCTGTTTAATCGCTTTACTCACTCTGCATTTTTCGGCTAACTATGAACAACACCCAGATACAGCAAGAACTTTTTACCATCCGCGACTGGCTGCGTTATGCTGTGAGCCGGTTTGAAGCCTCCGATATTTTTTACGGGCATGGTACGGACAACGCCTACGATGAAGCCGTATGGCTCATCATGAGCGGGTTGCATCTGCCGCACGATACGCTTAACAATTTTCTGGATGCAAGACTGACCAGTGTTGAACGTGCCAAACTCGCAGGCTTTATCGAGCAGCGTATCAGCAAACACACTCCGACCGCTTACTTGCTAAAAGAAGCATGGCTGCAAGGCTACAAGTTTTATGTGGATGAACGCGTATTGATCCCGCGTTCATTTATCGCAGAGTTGTTAGTCAATGATGGTTTGCAACCCTGGATTGAATATCCGGAACTGGTCACCAGCGCGGCCGACATCTGCACCGGCAGCGGCTGCCTGGGGATTCTTCTGGCTGATGCATTCCCGGATGCAAGCATTGATGTGGTGGATATTTCGCCTGATGCGATTGATGTGTGCAATATCAACATTGCCAATTATGGCCTGCAAGACCGTGTGTCAGCGATCAAGTCCGACATGTTCAGCGCCCTCAAAGGCAAAAAATATGACTTGATTATCAGTAATCCGCCTTATGTAGATGCACCTTCCATGGCTGAGTTACCCGCAGAATACCGCAATGAACCGCAACTGGCACTGGGCAGCGGTATCGCTGGTTTAGACCATACCCATACCATTTTGCGTGAAGCTGCAAATTATCTGAACGAAGATGGCATACTCATTGTCGAAATCGGTCATAACCGCGACGCCTTGCTTGAAGCTTACCCTGACCTGCCATTTACCTGGCTGGAAGTATCCTCAGGTGATGAATTTGTATTTTTACTGACCAAATCGCAACTGTCACCTCAATAACAGCATTATTTTAATAGGCAACCCACACACTTTGAACAATACCTCTGGGAACGCCACCCAAACGACGACACCAACAATCAACTGGCTAGAAGCCGGCAAAAGCAAAACGGCTATCTGGCATTCTGAAAACGACACGCCAGCACCAAAGCGCATACAGATCGCTGACGACACCATCAAAGCTGATGCTGCCTACAAACTCTGCTGCGAAGGCACCGCCCTGCTCTGGCGCGGTGATTTCCAGAACGCCAAGCAGCTGATGCAGGCGATCAGCCGCAGAATCGACCGCCCGGGTAAAAAACCTAAAAAAGCACCGGCCAGCATGACGGAAGCATTCCATCTGCACCGCCAGGCGCAGTCACAAAAAGCACGTATTTTAGGCATGATACTGATTGAAATCAGTGTCGGTTATCACATTAATTTACGCCGCGCGCCTGACGTAAAAGCTGCCTGCGAGCACGCCTACGGTAAAAGCACGCAATCATTCATCGTTTCATTACGTGAGTTATTAGGCTTGATTGGCGCTTATGAGTGGAGCAAAAATGGCGTAGAAATTCCTGCCATCAACAACAAGATTCACCCAAGCTATGGTGTATTTTCACCGATTCGCGGTGAGTACCTGAATCTGGTAGACACAGCACCATTGCCGGTACCATGTAATCTCGCTTTTGATATTGGCACCGGCACTGGCGTATTGGCAGCCATCCTCGCCAATAGAGGTATTAAAAAAGTCATTGCTACCGACAACTCACAGCGCGCACTGGATTGTGCGCAAAAGAATATCGACCGGCTTGAGATGAAAAATACGGTGACTGTGCTCAACACAGATTTATATCCAAGTGAAGAATACGGCAAAGCGGATCTTATTGTCTGTAACCCGCCATGGCTGCCCGCACGCCCTAGCTCAACACTGGAGTCTGCAGTTTACGATGAAAACAGCAAAATGCTGAAAGGCTATTTGAATGGCCTAAAAGCGCATTTAAACGATGCTGGCGAAGGCTGGCTGATACTGTCAGACTTTGCTGAACACTTAGGCTTAAGAACACGCGAAGAATTGCAAGGTTGGATTGATGCGTCTGGCTTGAAAGTGATTGATAAAATCGACACTAAAGCCACCCATCAGAAAACACTAGATGCCAGTGACCCGTTACACACAGCGAGAAAAGCTGAAATTACTTCACTATGGCGATTAGCTAAACAGTAAAGCTAAAACGTAACCTTAATGCAATGTACGGTAAAACCTTAACCGGTTTTCACCCCTTGCTACCGCGCCTGTGGTGTAAGAAAAGTTGGGGGATTTCAGCGAGGACTGTCTGAGGGCTTTAGCCCAAGTTCCGCAGCTGCCCAGCTTTTTGAAATAGCATAGGAAGAAGCGATAGGGGGGGTCGTTTACTTTGGTTTCTTTTGGCGCCAAGGTCGCTGCATAGCAGCGCGCACTTGGCGGACATGCCCTTTACGGGCACAAACAAGCAAAAGAAAGTGACTCGCCAGTCGCGCGAAAGCGACACTTCACAAACTAACCGCGCCCTCTATTCCTATCACTCTTCTTCTGCATCTGCGGCGCATTCAAATCACTGGTCTGGCGCACGCGCCGATTAGCCGGCTTCCTAGGCACAGGCTTCTTGGCAGTAGGATTGCGCGCTGCATCTGATTTGCCACGATGCGGCCTAGCCTCACCACCATCGTCAGCTGTGCGCGGTGGTCTATCCAACGCACTGATGCGTTGTTTACGTACTTTTGGTGTAAACACGGCTGTAGATTTTAATTTCTCTCGCTGCGTGAGCTGCCTGAGCGGCGCGCTTGGTACTGGCAACCCAGCCCATTCCAGCAAACCCACCACTTCTTTCTGTTCCAGTTTAAGCATTTTCCCGCGTTTAACGCGAGGCGGTAAATTAACGGGGCCAAAACGTACACGCATCAAACGGCTTACAGGTAACTGGAACGCCTCAAACAGCCTGCGCACCTCGCGGTTACGGCCTTCACGCAGAATCACCTGATACCAATGATTTGCACCTTCGCCACCCTGCGGTGTAATGCTATCAAAGTTGGCTGGGCCATCTTCCAGCTCAATACCTTCTTTTAGCTGCGCCATCTGACCTTCGGTCAGCTCGCCAAAAATACGCACTGCGTATTCACGCTCAACTTCATAACGTGGATGCATGAAATGGTTAGCCAACTCGCCGGAAGTCGTGAATATCAGCAAACCGCTGGTGTTCATATCCAAACGTCCAATTGCGATCCATTTGCCATGTTTTACTTTTGGCAGCTTATCAAACACGCTGGCACGGCCTTCCGGGTCATCCTGACTTACGATCTCACCTTCCGGCTTGTGGTAGATCAGCACTTGCGGCAGCTCGACCTCAAAAGGTAAACGTAGAGGACGGCTATCCAAACGCACCACATCATGCTCGGTAACACCTTGACCTACCGTAGCCACTTTGCCGTTAACAGTAACACGCCCGCTGGCAATGAGTTCTTCCATATCGCGGCGTGAGCCTAAGCCAGCTAACGCCAATAGCTTGTGCAGCCTCTGCGTTGGGGCTGCAGGCGCATTAGGGTCTACTTCCAACTTGGTGAAGTTAGTAGCGGGCCTGCGCACTGGGCGCTGTGGATCTCGTTGTTGCTTGAAGGGACGTGCCATATTGAATATACTTATTTGATTGAAAACGGATTTTACAGCAATTGTTGCGCATAAGCGCTATTTATAACACTCGCTTACAAAGTGCTAAATCGATATTTCCTGCTGCGTGAAATCTTCCATCGGTGGCAATTCGGAAAGAGAGCGCAGATTAAGATCATCCAGAAAATGTCTAGTCGTGGCGTAAAGTGATGGCCTGCCCGGCACTTCGCGCTGGCCTACCACATCAATCCAGTCGCGTTCCTGTAATTGGCGTATCACATTGGGGTTCACTGCAACGCCGCGAATTTCTTCAATATCACCGCGTGTAACCGGCTGGCGGTAAGCAATGATTGCCAAGGTTTCCATTACCGCGCGTGAATATCTGGCCTGGCGTTCAGGATTTAGCCGTGCTAAAAAATCCGCATACTCTACCCGCGCCTGAAAACGGTAACCAGAGGCCACCTGCACCAGTTCCATGGTACGATCAGCCCAGTCCTGTTTCAACTCATCCAGCAACATACGCAATGTTGCACGCTCCATGCGTTCCGCAAATAATCGCTGCATATCATCTAAAGACAATGGCTCGTGTGAGGTCAATAATGCGACCTCCAGTACATTTTTCAATTCAGTGATGTTGCCAATTTCACTCATGACCATGACTTAAATCTGAAGCTATCTGTACATAAATAGGTGAAAAAGCCTGCTGCTGCGTAATGCGCAGCAACCCCTCGCGGGCCAGTTCCAAAATTGCCAGGAAACACACTACCAATTTGGGAATACCATCATTTTTCACATCAAATAACTGCGTAAACTCAAGCAGCCTATCATCTTTTAAACGACGCAGAATTATACTCATATGCTCCCGCACGGATAGCTCTGAATGCCCTACTTTATGATGCTTAAAATGGCTTGCGCGCTTCAGCACATTGCGCCATGCATCAGCCAGGTCATCCAGACCCACTTCAGGCGGTTTAATCTGGCTGATATGCTGATAGTAGGCACTGGCTACACTGATACCATCACCCACTTTAGGCATTTCATCCAGCTGCTGCGCCGCAAGCTTGATTGCCTCGTATTCCATCAGCCGCCTTACCAGTTCTGCACGCGGATCGTTTTCTTCCGCGACTTCAACCGGTTTTGGCAGCAGCATGCGTGATTTGATTTCAATCAGCATGGCAGACATCAGCAGATAATCGCCTGCCAGTTCCAGCTTGATGGCACGCATCTTTTCCACATATTCCATATATTGGCGCGTTAATTCCGCCATTGGAATATCAAGGATATCCAGATTATGCTTACGGATCAGGTAAAGCAGTAAATCCAGCGGGCCTTCGAAAGTCTCCAGGTACACCTCTAATGCATCGGGCGGGATGTACAGGTCTCGAGGCAGCTCAGTAAACTCCTCGCCCTTGATTTTTGCATTTAGCGGAGTTTCTATCATGACCGATAACTAACTGAGACCTTTGCACAAATAGGCGAGCGCAGTGAAGACAAGGCAAAAATTGACGAAAAAACGGAGTTTATGCGGTATAAATGAGGATTTTGAGTCAATTTTTAACACTGTATTCACAAGCGCAGTCATTTGTGCAAATGTCTCTAACTGTAATTTAAACCCATTACATCACGCACATCACGCATAGTCTCACGCGCAAGTTTGCGGGCTTTTTCACAACCCTCGGCAACGATGTTTTTAACCAATGTCGGGTCTTCAGCATACTGTGCGGCACGTTCCTGAATCGGTTTCAACTCAGCCAACACCCCTTCAATTACCGGCGTTTTACATTCAATACAGCCGATACTTGCGCCTTTACAGCCTGCCTGCACCCAGTTTCTGGTAGATTCATCTGAATAGATCTCATGCAACTGCCATACCGGGCACTTGGCTGGATCACCCGGGTCAGTGCGACGTACACGTGCAGGATCGGTTGGCATGGTTTTGATCTTTTTCGCCACTGAATCTACATCTTCACGCAATGAAATGGTGTTGTTGTATGACTTGGACATTTTCTGCCCATCCAGACCTGGCATTTTTGAAGCAGGTGTCAGTTTGTATTCCGGCTCCACCAGAATGATCTTGCCGCCACCTTCCAAGTAACCAAGCAAGCGCTCTTTATCGCCCATACTCATGCCCTGCTGCTCTTCAATCATGGCACGTGCGGTTTCCAGTGCTTCTTCATCACCGCTTTCCTGATAGGCTTTGCGCATTTCTTCATACAGCGCACCGCGTTTGCTGCCCAGCTTTTTAATGGCCGCTTCAGCTTTTTCTTCAAAGCCTTTTTCTTTACCATAAATATGGTTAAAACGGCGCGCAATTTCACGGGTAAATTCAATGTGCGGAATCTGGTCTTCACCTACCGGCACCTGTGTAGCCTTGTACATCAGGATATCTGCGCTTTGCAGCAGCGGATAACCCAGGAAGCCATAGGTTGATAAGTCTTTACTGGCAAGTTTTTCCTGCTGATCTTTATAAGTAGGCACTCGTTCCAGCCAGCTTAACGGTGTAATCATGGAAAGCAAGGTATGCAATTCTGCATGCTCAGGCACACGTGATTGTATGAAAATTGTTGCACTGGCCGGGTCAACACCAGCTGCCAGCCAGTCGATCACCATCTCCCACACACTTTCTTCAATGATTTCAGGCGTATCATAATGCGTTGTCAACGCATGCCAATCGGCGACAAAAAAGAAGCACTCATGCTCATGCTGCAAACGTATCCAGTTTTTAAGTACACCGTTGTAATGTCCTAAATGCAAGTTACCTGTTGGGCGCATGCCCGATAAAACGCGTTCTATTGCCATGTGAAGAAAAACCTTAAATTAAATATGTCATTATTATACTAACTAACTGCTCGAAATAACTGTTCGAGACCAGCCAAATGCTTTATTTCAACGACGCCAAAAACAAGGCGTGCTGACAACAATCAAAAAATACTGGATATCAAATCGTAAACTAGCCCGATTAACGGATCTAAAACCCGGCCTAATACACCTGTGAATAACAGCACGATTAAAATGATAAAACCATAGCGCTCAATTTGTGCAAATGGTCGCGCCAAGTTGAGCGGTAACAAACTGACCGCTATGCGACCACCATCCAGCGGCGGCAATGGCAGCAGATTCAATACCATCAGTACAATGTTGATTGACACACCTGCTTTTGCCATCAGCGCTAATGGCAAAACAAATGCTTCTGGAGCACTTACAGAAAATTTCATCACCAGTGCCCAGAAAATAGCCATCACAAAATTTGACGCCGGCCCTGCTGCTGCAACCCACAGCATATCTTTTTTAGGGTTGCGTAAACGGCGAAAATCTACAGGTACAGGTTTTGCCCACCCGAATAAAATCCCCCCCAGCATGATCGTTAAAGCCGGCAACAAAATCGTGCCGAACGGATCGATATGCTTAAGCGGGTTCAGGCTAATGCGGCCTGCATTAAATGCAGTCATATCCCCGAAGTATTTGGCCGCATAACCATGCGCTGCCTCATGCACTGTAATTGCAAAAATAACCGGCAACGCAAAAATCACTATTTTTTGTATGATTGTTAATTCCATCAGATACTCTTCTTATATAAAATTTGCCGGGCACCATGCAGGCACCTCAACTTTAAACCGGACTCAAAGACCAAAAGGTGCCAAATCCCCAAGCCCTTCACGAATCAATTCAGGAATATCTCCTGTTAAATTAATTACTGTTGTGGCAGCGGTAGGGCAATGCTCAACATCAATCACCAAATCTACTATGTGCTCCAATCGATCACGTATCTCCCATGGCTCCATGGTTGCCATATCAGCATCAGGAAAACTCAGTGTCATACTCAGCAGCGGTGCATCTATCGCCTCCAGTATCGCCTGAACTACAGTGTGCAAGGAGACGCGAATACCAATGGTACTGCGCTTGGGGTGCTGCAACTTACGCGGCACTTCACGCGTGGCATTCAGAATAAAGGTATAAGCACCCGGGGTATTGGCCTTCAGCAAACGAAACTGGCTGTTATTCACTATCGCATAATTGCCAAGCTCACTTAAATTACGGCACATCAAAGTAAACAAATGCTTATCATCCACTCCGCGAATCTGGCGAATGCGGTTTTGTGCATCAGTGTCGCCCAGCATACACCCAAGTGCATAACCAGATTCAGTCGGATAAACAATCACGCCGCCTTTACGCAAAATATCAGCCGTTTGTGCAATAAGGCGCGGCTGAGGATTGTCCAGATGGATATTAAAAAATTGTGACATACGTTAAATTATAGTTATTTTTAAGAAACTACAACGGCTTGAACTTCAGGCCAATCCTGCCAAACGGGAGTGCAATTGCTTGGCATGTCAGGCAAACGTCCCATCCCCATGAAACTGATCCCTTTTCCGTGATAGTCTGACCCTTGCGAGGCTTTTAAACCGAACATTTGCGCATATTTGGCATATTCCACATACTGCGCTGCCGTATGGCTCCCCGTCACCACCTCAATTGCCATTCCACCCAAAGCCCTGAATTCTTCCAACAATAACAACATATTGGTGCGGCGTAAATCGTAGCGCCCCGGATGCGCCAGCACTGCCACCCCACCGCTATTAATGATTAAATCAAGTGCCGACTGCAGGCTCATCCATTGATGATCCACAAAACCCGGTTTACCTTTGACAAGATATTTCTTAAATACGGATTTGGCATCTTTGGCATATTGGCGCTCTACTAGAAATCGCGCAAAGTGCATACGCGTTAAAATGCTTTGATTGGCATAAGATGAAGCCGCCTCAAAGCTGCCATGAATACCAGCCTTTTCCAGACCTAAAGCCATTTGTCTGGCACGCTCCAATCGACTTAGCCGCACTGCCGCCAAGCCTGCTCTTAAGCTTTCATCGTCCGGGTTGATATTGAGTCCTACAATGTGCAAGGTGCGCTTTTTCCAAGTCACTGAAATTTCCACACCATTCACCAGCTGGATACCATGCTGAATCGCAGCCTGACGGGCCGCTGCCAAACCGCCTATGTCATCATGGTCGGTCAATGCCAGCACGCGCACGCCATGGTTAGCAGCATGCTCTACCAACTCGGCCGGAGAAAGTAGTCCATCAGAAATATTGGAATGTGAATGTAAATCAATCATTAAAGCATTTGTTGTCAACGAGTTGGGTCTGCATTGCGTCTAAGAAATTACAAAAAAGAGATTAAAAGTCCATCCAAACGGTTGAAATTACGCCTTGCGGTACATAGCTAATCATAGCAAAATAGCGCATTAGGCTAAAGCATTGTTTTAGATTTGTTTTTGGCGTTTATTTAAGTAGTTACTTGTTAAAGAGTTGATATGAAGTTTTTGTTTGATTTGTTTCCAGTGATTTTGTTTTTCATCGCTTTTAAGTTTTTTGGTATTTTCACCGCCACTGCAGTCGCAATGATAGCTACTATCGGGCAAATTATTTACAGCAAGATTCGTCATGGAGCAGTGGATAAAATGCTCCTGATGAGTGGCGTTATTATCACGGTTTTTGGCAGCGCGACATTGCTGCTCAAAGACCCACAGTTTATTCAATGGAAGCCAAGTATTTTATATTGGCTATTCACCGCAGGCCTATTAGGCTCTCAGGTATTTTTTAAGAAAAACCCGATACGCAGCATGATGGAAAAGCAAGTCAGCCTGCCGGACGCAATCTGGTCCAGGCTGAACATTGCCTGGGCGCTGCTATTCTTTGCCCTGGGGTTTCTAAATCTGTATGTTGCTTATAATTATTCGCAGGATATTTGGGTTGACTTCAAACTGTTTGGCATTACCGGCATTATGTTTCTGTTTATCATTGTACAAACATTATTTATCAGCAAATACCTGCCTAAAGAAGACTCCAAAGGAGATTCAGAATAATGTGGTATGCAATTATTGCAGAAGACACGCCAGACAGCCTGGATAAACGCTTAAAAGCCAGACCGGAGCATTTGGGTCGACTGAAAGCTTTACAGGACGCTGGGCGGCTGTTGCTTGCCGGACCTTTTCCAGCGATTGACAGCACTGATCCGGGGCCTAATGGTTACACTGGGAGCCTGATTGTCGCAGAATTCAATAGCCTGAAAGACGCAAAAGAGTGGGCAAATAATGACCCATTTGTCACCGCTGGTATTTATGATCAGGTAACAGTGAAACCTTTTAGAAAAACATTGCCCTGATGTCTCTAATTGATGATATTACTGAACGACTGCAAGTGCTGGAACCATGCACACTGGAAATTACCGATGAAAGTGCCCTGCATACCGGACACCAAGGTAACGGCGGTGGCGGTCATTTTATGCTCCAAATAACAAGCTCGCATTTTTGTGGAAAATCACTGATAATGCGTCATCGTCTTATTTATCAAACTTTAACTGACCTCATACCGCATAAAATACATGCACTTAGCATCCATGCTACCGCTACGGATGAGCGCTAAACCATGACAGATTTATTATCTTAATTTAATACTTAAGGATTTTTACATGAAATTCACCAAAACTCTAATCACAATTGCCATTTTATCGTTAGCACCATCTGCTTTCGCTGCTGAAGCAGTCGCTACTGTCAACGGCAAACAAATTAAGCAATCTGTGTATGATTTAATTGTTAAAGACATTACCGCTAGTGGCCAAAAAATTGATGACAACACTAAAAATGCCATTATCAACGAACTCATTGGCTCAGAACTAGTGTATCAAGAAGCACAAAAGCTAGGTCTTGATAAACAACCTGAGTACTTGGTACGTGAAGAATTAGCACGCCGCAAACTGCTTACAAGTGCATTTTTACAAGATTACGTGAAGAAAAATCCTATTACAGACGCCGATACCAAAGCTGCATATGAGCAATACAAAAAAGCTTATGGCGAAAAAGAATACAATGCGCGTCATATTTTAGTAAAAACCGAAGCTGAAGCAAAAGACATCATTGCACAACTTAACAAAGGTAGCGATTTCGCAAAAATTGCCAAGGAAAAATCACTTGATCCAGGCTCAAAAGAAAAAGGTGGTGATTTAGGCTGGTTCTCACCTGCAACCATGGTAAAACCATTTAGCGATGTGACTGCCAACCTGCAAAAGGGCGCTATTTCAGCTAGTCCGGTACAAACACAGTTCGGCTGGCATGTGATTAAACTCATTGATACACGCCCAGCACAACCACTCGCTTACGATAAAGTTAAAGATGGTTTACAAAAGAACCTGCAACAACGTAATTTAGAAAAATTAATGACAGATTTACGTGGCAAGGCAAAAATCGACGTAGCCAAATAATTTTAAAATTCAAATGATCTTCTAAAAGGCCCTGAACAGGGCCTTTTACTTTATGCAGCCAGCTACATGGCACTGCACTATTTGTGTCAAATATAGACCGCACATAATCAAAAAATTATGCGATAATAAGAATTGTTATCATTTATAAATATGCATTCACTTAAATATATGCAAATTTTATCTCAATTAGAAACTGGTCAGCATGCTGTAATTTCAGCCATTGAAGCTGAAGAGTCATTATTCCATAGATTATATGCATTAGGATTTCGTGTCGGAAAACCGTTAAGTATTATGCGTCGCGCAAATTTTAATGGCCCACTTCATGTACGCCTAGGAACAACTGATGTAATTCTACGCGCGAATGAAGCTGCACATATCCACATCAATACCATTTAAAGCCAGCTAACATGAAGCGTATCGCTCTTTTAGGCATGCCCAATACTGGCAAATCTACCCTATTCAACCGCATTAGCGGGGCATCGGCGCGTGTAGGAAATTGGCCGGGCATTACTGTCGATTTAATGAGCGCCAAAATTCTACTCGGTGGGCACATTGCAGAACTCATTGATTTACCTGGTATTTATGATTTGCACGGGTTCTCCGAAGATGAGCAGGTAGTTCGGCATTTTTTAACGAATAACCCCATCGATTTACTCATCGTACTACTTAACAGCACACAAATTGACCGGCAACTCTCACTGCTGCTGCAAATTAAAAAACTGGGCTTTCCGATTGTGCTTGTCTTGAACATGGCAGACGAAGCAAAACGCGCAGGAATCACTATCGATACTGAAAGCCTGGCAAATGCACTGGCATTGCCAGTCGTACAAATCAGCGCAAAATATGGCGAAGGTTTACCTAAGGCATTGGAAGCGGCAACGCGCCTTATCAATCAGCAACAAGCCACTACAAATCCGCAAAGTATCAATTTGCTACTGCAGGAAGAAAATCAGATAGAACACGAGATGGAGGCTTTGATACAGCATCACGTGCAAATTCCTGCCACATTGAGTGATGACACTACGGATAAAATTGATAAAGTGCTGCTTCACAAATGGCTAGGTTTACCCTTGTTTTTTGCTGCCATGTTTCTGTTATTTCAATTTATCTTTGCTGTGGGCGCGCCGCTGCAAAGCGGTCTTGCCTGGGTACTCAACCTGGTACGCAGCAGCCTGCTTGACCCGTTGTTTGCCAATAGCCCAACCTGGCTGAGCGGTTTAATGCTGGATGGTGTCTATAATGGCATTGCAACCGTTGCGGCATTTGTACCGATCATCATCCTGTTCTTTTTGGTCATGTCGATGGTGGAGGACAGCGGCTATTTATCCCGCGCAGCCTTCCTTATGGATGCCATCATGGCAAAAATGGGGCTGGATGGCCGTAGCTTTGTCATGATGCTGATGGGATTCGGTTGCAATGTGCCCGCCATTATGGGGACACGCATCATGCGCTCACGCCCGATGCGTTTGCTCACAATGCTGGTCATCCCCCTCTCGTTATGCTCGGCGCGCTTGCAGGTATTTGTCTTTATCATAGCGGCACTATTTAGCCCCAAACATGCGCCAATTGTGCTGTTCTCGCTGTATGTGATGAGTTTCTTCACAATGTTCTTAACTGCAGTATTGTTCCAGAATCAATACAAGAATACGGAACCTTTTATTCTGGAACTCCCGCCATACCGCTTCCCCACCCTGAGGCAAATCGTATTACGCGGCTGGCAAGAAGTTAAATACTTCCTGAACCGCGCCAGTAAATTCATTATTTTTGGTGTAGTAATGGTATGGCTGATGACACACTTTCCCAGCAATGTAGCGCCAGCCAGTATCGGCACTTACGCAGGAAAAATCGGCGTACTCTTTGGCCCTTTATTGGATCCAATCGGCATTAACCACGAACTGGCCATTGCACTCATTTTTGGTTTTGTGGCTAAGGAAATTGTGGTGGGTGCACTGGCCGTGATTTACGGCTTGCAAGGGGACGCCCTCATGGCGCAAATGGCAACACAGATCGATTGGGTACAAGCCATGAGCTTCATGCTATTTACGCTGATTTATACGCCATGCCTCTCTACCATTGCCACTATTAGAAATGAATCTAAAAGTGCCGGCTTTATGTGGCTATCTATTGGCTGGTCGCTGGCCCTGGCTTGGGTGGTGAGTTTTGTGTTTTATCAAGGCGCAAGGGCGTTGGGATATTAGTTCAGTTTAAGCCCTGAACATAAAATATACTGCGCCCATCAGGCAAAGGCCTGCCCACAAAAAATCCAGTTTCATCGGCTGCTGCATGTAAAACACAGCAAATGGCACAAACACTGACAGAGTAATCACTTCCTGCAGAATTTTCAATTGTGCTACCGACATCACCGTAAAACCGATTCGGTTAGCGGGCACCTGAAACATATATTCAAATAGTGCGATACCCCAGCTTGCCAGCGCGGCCACCATCCAGGGTTTATTATTCAGATTTTTTAAATGCGCATACCATGCAAATGTCATGAAGACGTTTGATACAGTAAGCAAAAGTACGGTTTTCAGGATAGTTGGCATAAAGCTTTTGTGCGTTTTAAAACAATTCAAAACAGGGTTGAATCAGCCTGTAGTCATGTCTACAGGGCTGAAAATGAAGCGAGAATGCGGCACCCGAGCGAAAACAGTACGCATAATAGCGAGTGAGGGTAACAAAGTTATCGCTTCATCCAGATTCAAATTCTGGCACTAAGTCACAATTAACTGCGTCAGTTTCGCCTTGTCGTACACAATACGCACTGCCTGCGGCTTACTTTCTTGTTCCTTGTAACTTATTGCCAGAATTTAAACGGCAGATTCACCGGTTTCGCCGGTACGTATGCGTACCACCTGTTCAACCGAGGTAACAAAAATCTTGCCATCACCAATCTTGCCGGTATGTGCTGCCTTGATAATTGCATCCACTGCAGAATCTACAATTGCATCTGCAACCACGAGCTCCAGTTTGATTTTCGGCAGGAAATCAACGACATACTCTGCACCGCGATAAAGTTCGGTATGCCCTTTCTGGCGGCCAAAACCTTTCACTTCTGTCACCGTTAAACCGTTTACACCAATATCGGAAAGCGCCTCACGCACATCATCCAGTTTGAATGGTTTAATGATAGCCTCGATTTTTTTCATACTAGCAAACTCCTAAAAAACATTTGATTTAAATTGTTTGGTAAAACTTTCCAGCTAAATCCTTAAACTTATAACAACATGATTGTGAATGGCTAATTTAATCTGGTTTGCCAGAAATCGGCAAGTTTTGCGGTAATCGGGTAACGCCTGTCCTTGCCGAAACCTTTGTGCGTAATACGCACGCCAACCGGTGACTGACGGCGTTTATATTCATTTCTATCTATCATGGTAATCACGCGGTTTACGTCGGATACCGAATAACCGAGTGCAATAATATCTTCCCGGCCAAGGTCATCTTCAACATAGGCTTCAATAATACCATCCAGCACTTCGTATGGCGGCAGGCTATCCTGGTCCAGTTGATTTGCACGCAGTTCCGCTGAGGGCGGCCGTGTAATGATACGTTCCGGAATGGTTTTTGATATGGCATTGCGGTAATTGGACAGCCTATATACCAATGTTTTGGGGACATCTTTCAGTAAAGCAAATCCACCTGCCATGTCTCCATAAAGTGTGCAGTACCCTACTGCCATTTCACTCTTGTTACCCGTTGTCACTACGATACTGCCAAATTTGTTCGATATTGCCATGAGCAGCATACCTCGGATACGCGCCTGTAAATTCTCTTCGGTAGCATCAAATGCCAGATCACCGAATTGCGGTGCCAAAGCGGCCAGATACTCTTCATATAGCGCATTAATGGCAATCTCGCTATATTCCACACCCAACATATCTGCCATCTCGCGCGCATCATTCACGCTCATATCCGCCGTAAATTCAGAAGGCATCATCACCGCATGCACCTTGTCCGCACCCAGCGCATCTACCGCTATGGCCAAGGTAAGGGCAGAATCTACTCCGCCTGACATCCCCAACACCACACCGGGAAAGCCATTTTTATTAACGTAATCAGCCAACCCGAGTTTTAAAGCGCTATAGACAGAAGCTTCAATCGTTAAAGGTTTAGCCACAGCACCTGAAACCGGCGTTGCATGTTCAAAATTTATGATCTCCAACGCCGACTCAAATGCAGGCAACTCATGTGTCAGGTCACCCTTAGCATTCAATACAAATGATGCGCCATCAAACACCAGTTCATCTTGCCCTCCCACCATATTGGTATAAATAATCGGCAATCGGGTGTCTGTCACGCGCTGACGCAATTTTTCCATGCGCGTAAATTGTTTTTCCATATGAAATGGCGAGGCATTCAGGGCAATAAGTAACTCCGCACCGGCCGCTTTTGCCAACAAGGCTGGCGCGGGCTCCCACACATCAGCGCAAATCAGCACGCCCAGCTTAATGCCCTCATGCTCAAACACCAAAGCATCACTGCCTGCAGTAAAGTACCGCTTTTCATCAAATACGGCATAATTCGGCAATGCGTGCTTGTGATAGGTGGCAAACACTTTTCCATCCTGTAAAACAGATGCTGCATTAAAACATGCATCGTTCACTTGATGAGGATGACCTACAATCACGGTTATGCCGGATAGTTTTGCAGCCAGCGCATTTAATGCTTCATTACAAGCATCCAGAAAATCCGCGCGTAACAATAAATCCTCAGGTGGGTAACCACACAGTGAAAGCTCAGGCGTTACCACTAAAGTGGCACCTTGCGCCTGTGCCTGCCTTACACTTGCGATGATTTTTTTTGCATTACCGGTGAGGTCTCCGACAATGCAATTGATTTGCGCGATTGCGATTTTCATTGATTAAATATTTTTTCTTGTAAAGTAGAAACTAAAATAAAGTGAATTTAATAACTACCGCCAGCGTCTTTAATCAACTTGATAATTTCAGTGTACTGTCCTTTAAGGGCATACACTAATGCGGTTAAGCCATATTGGTCTTTAACTTTAACTTTTGCATTATTTTCAAGCAGCAATTTAACCATTTCGGTATTGCCATTATCTACGGCAATATGCAGTAAAGGTGTACCCTCGGAGTCAAGATTATTGACATCGGCACCCGCTGCAATCAACACTTGCGCCACTTCCAACTGAGACTTCTTTACCGCCCAAGTCAAAGCCGTCCACTCGTAAAGATCTTTTTGATTCACACTGGCACCACGCTTTGCCAACAAATCCACTACAGGCGCATGCCCGGATCTAGCAGCAATCATCATGGCAGTAACGCCCAGACTATCTCGTGCTGAAAAATCCGCCTTATGGTCAAGCAGTGTAGTGACAGTAGCTACATCACCACTCTTCGCCGCGTGCATCAGTACGGTTTTTCCGTCATCACTTTTCGTGTTAGCGTCAGCGCCATGCTGAACCAACAAATCGACCACGGATGAAAAACCGGAAACGGCAGCCAGGCCAAATGCACTCCAGCCTGCGCCATCCCTTGCTTTAAAATCCGCGCCTTTTTCCAGCAGCACTTTTACTGTGGCAATATTATTTTTCTTCGCTGCATGCATCAGGGCAGTCCAGGCACCGTTATCTTTCGCATTAATATCTGCGCCTTTTCCAATCAGCAGCGATACCACTTCAGCCTTATCTTTACGTGCCGCATACATCAGGGCGGTAATGCCATCTTCGTCTTTGATATTTGGACTTGCACCGCTTGCAAGCATGGCTTGCACCGTGGCCACATCACCCTTTGATGCGGCTGTTAACAGATAAGGAATATCCTCCGCTGCCAAAGCAGGCGATACAGCAATAAATGCTGCCATGAATAAAGCAATAAAACCTTTAATTAGAATATGCATGCGATTCACTAAGACATCCGCTCCCAAAGCATTACTTTTTATTTTGAATTGCAGCAAGTACCGCTTCGCCCAAACCTGCCGGGGAACTGGCCACTACCGCTCCGGCTTTTTCCAGAGCTCGAATTTTATCTGCAGCTTTACCGCTACCGCCGGAAATAATCGCACCGGCATGGCCCATACGTTTACCTGCCGGAGCAGTCTGCCCCGCAATATACGCGGCCACTGGTTTTGTCACATGGCTTTTAATAAACTCAGCCGCTGCCTCTTCATCTGAACCACCGATTTCACCCACCATGATAATCGCTTCAGTTTCATCGTCAGCCTCAAACATCTGCAAGCATTCAATAAAATTGAGACCCTTAATCGGATCACCACCAATACCCACACAAGTGCTCTGGCCTAAATTCAAAGCAGTGGTTTGGTGTACAGCCTCATAGGTAAGCGTACCGGAACGCGACACTACGCCCACTTTACCACGCATGTGGATGCTACCGGGCATAATGCCGATTTTGCATTCATCCGGCGTAATGACACCTGGGCAATTAGGCCCGATCAATTTAGTGCCGTTCGCTTTCAATGCCGCTTTTACATTGAGCATATCCAACACCGGTATACCTTCAGTAATACAAATAATCAATTCGATGCCCGCATCGCTCGCTTCCAGAATTGAATCTGCTGCAAAAGCAGGCGGCACATAAATCACACTCGCATTTGCACCTGTAGTCCTTACAGCCTCACGCATGGTATTAAATACCGGCAAATCAAGGTGGGTTTGACCACCCTTGCCCGGCGTGACGCCACCCACCATTTTAGTGCCATAAGCCAGTGCCTGCTCGGAGTGGAATGTGCCTTGCTTGCCGGTGAAGCCCTGACATAACACTTTGGTATTTTTATTAACTAGGATACTCATGCCGCCACCGCCTTCACTGCTTGCTGCGCGGCATCTGTTAATCCATCAGCCGAAATAATGTTTAAACCACTTTCACGTAACATTTTTTTACCTAAATCCACATTAGTACCTTCTAAACGCACGATGACCGGAATTTGCATACCGACTTCCTTCACCGCAGTGATAATTCCTTCTGCGATAATGTCGCAACGCATAATGCCGCCAAAGATATTCACTAAAATAGCTTTAACATTACTGTCAGCCAGAATAATCTTAAATGCTTTCGCGACGGTTTCTGCTGTGGCACCGCCGCCGACATCCAGGAAATTAGCCGGTGCACCGCCGTGCAGCTTGATTAAATCCATCGTTGCCATTGCAAGCCCGGCGCCATTGACCATGCAGCCGATATTGCCGTTTAGCGCAATATAATTGAGACCGGCATGATGCGCAGTCGCCTCCTTGCTGTCTTCCTGACTCCAGTCCCGTTGCTCGGCCAACGCCTTTTGGCGATACAGCGCATTGTCATCCACACTCATTTTGCAATCCAGTGCAAACAACTTGCCATCGGTTGTCACCACTAACGGATTGATTTCCAGCAGCGCTAAATCGTTCTCCTTGAACAAACGATAAAGGCCTTTGAGCAATCTGGTAAAGACCCCGATCTGGTCGCCGCTTAAATCCAGCTTGAACGCCAGATTACGTGCCTGAAAATCCACCAAGCCGTTTAATGGGTCACATACTTCCTGCAGGATTTTTTCCGGGCTGGTTTGGGCAATCTCTTCAATATCCATACCGCCGGCGACTGATGCCACTACTACAATGCGTTCCAGCGTCCGGTCTACCAGCATGGATAGATAAAGTTCGCGTGCAATTGGCAGCGTTTCTTCAATCAACACCTGATTCACAGGTTGGCCATCAGGGGCATTCTGGTATGTTACTAGCGTTTTACCCAGCAACTCATTCGCCACGTTCAGCGCCTCAGTCGCAGATTTTACGACTTTAACGCCGCCTGCTTTACCACGGCCGCCGGCATGCACCTGCGCCTTGACCACCCAGGCGTCATTAGTAATTTCAGTGGTAACCGCGATTGCTTCATTCGCCACCGCCACAACACGACCGCGCGGCACAGGAATGCCATATTTTTGCAGCAAAGATTTGGCTTGGTATTCATGCAAATTCATAAAAAAATAGCTCTAATTAAGGGTTATGCACATTTTCTCGCAATTCAGACAATTGTGCTAGTAAAGTAATGTTTAAGCTCAAGGTATAATTAAACTTTATTATAAAAGCTTCCTCATTTATGCGTTTAGTTGTTCAAGGCTCGGCCATTACTTTTTCACACTTAGCTCATATTCATCAGCTATGCGCCTCCAGTGTACAGTTCGTGCAAATCGCACAACATGCTTATTACCTGGCAAACCAGACTTCAGCACTGCCCGCAGTACAGCAGTTTTGCCTGGAACAGAATATTGATTGCGCCTACGTGCAGAACAATCAGCTCATCCAAAACTTTGGCTTATGTGTAATGGACATGGATTCCACACTGATCAGCATCGAGTGTATTGATGAAATCGCCGACATGGTTGGCATCAAGCCTCAAGTTGCTGCTATTACCGAGCGTGCAATGCGGGGTGAACTCGACTTTGCGCAAAGCCTGCGTCAGCGCGTTGCATTATTAAAGGGTTTGCAGGAATCCGATTTAATGCGCGTGCTCAACGAACGCCTCAAGCTCAACCCGGGGGTGAAAGAGTGGATCGAAACCTGCAAACGGAACAACATCACCACATTGTTGGTTTCCGGCGGATTCACCTTTTTTGCCGAGCGCGTTAAAGCCATGCTGGATTTGGATCATGCGGTTTCCAATAGCCTGGAAATTATTGATGGCAAACTCACCGGGCACATTTTAGGCGATATTGTGGATGCGCAAGTTAAAGCAGATGAAATGACCAAATTACGTGACCGTTTAGGTTTAGCGGTTGCACAAACCCTAGCCATTGGTGATGGTGCAAATGACCTGAAAATGATGGCTGCAGCTGGTGTTGGCGTTGCCTATCATGCAAAACCGGTGGTGCAGGCACAGGCAACTTATGCGCTTAATCACGTTGGATTAGATGGCGTAATCAATCTATTTACGACTTAATAGATGCGGATAGCAGTATCAATATACTCAGATTTTACCTATAACAACGCCAGCTCCGCTTCAGTAAACCCGGCTTGCCGCCTGGCTTCCAGATTTAAAGGCTTGCGCATGGCAGGCGCATGATATTGCCTGGCTAAACCCTCGTAGGTTGCGATTGGCTCCGATCCCCGTTGTGCGCACAGCCAATTAAACCAATGATTACCAATCGCAACATGACCAATTTCATCGCGCAAAATAATATCGAGAATACCGGCAGCTTCAACATCTCCTATCTGCTGGAATTTATTGCGCAACGGCGGGCTGGCATCTAAACCGCGCGCCTCCATCGTTCTTGGCACTAAAGCCATTCTCGCCAGCACATCTGACCGGGTTCGCTCCGCCATTTCCCACAGGCTATTATGGGCACTAAAATCGCCATATTCATAACCCATAGTTTGCAAGTAGCCATTGAGCAAACCAAAATGATAGGCTTCTTCTGCCGCGACCTTGAGCCAGTCCGTATAATATTGCACGGGCATATCGGCAAAGCGCCAGACAGCATCCAGTGCCAGATTAATGGCATTGAATTCAATGTGCGCCAGCGCATGAATCAAGGCAGCGCGCCCCTCTACGGTTCGCATAGAGCGTTTTTCAACTTCTAATGGCGATACTAATTTAGGCTTATCAGGTCGGCCCGGTATCCCAAGAGGTTCTGCCAATATTGCGCTTACGTTGAGAGAAATCTGCCCTGCCAGCCAGGCTTTATTTAAACTTTTAACCCCCTCAGCTTTATGTGCTGGGCTGGCGTTTGCTAACCAGTTAATTGCAGCCTCGCGCAGATCTGCTGCGTCAAGCGTACAGCCTGTAGGTGGACAACTGTTATTCATATCAACATTTGTCATAAGCGCTTAAATTTTATCGTAATATTTGTTCCACAAGACATGGTGCCATCCTCATGGTGGCGGGTCAAACCGTCTTTTATGCTGATCTCGGCATGATGGGCAAGTGCGATTTCTTTTACAATTGCCAAACCCAGGCCGCAACCTTCACCGGCGCTATCTTCAATACGATAAAAACGGTTAAAGACTAACTCCCTTTTCTCAGGTGCGATACCTATTCCATTATCAATGACTTGCAGCTTAATCTCGTCAGCTTGATGAGATAAGGCTACCGTAATCACTCCACCATGCGGCGTATAGCAAATGGCATTTTCAATTAAATTACTCAACATTTCCCTGAGCATAAAAGCATTGCCCGATAGGGTTAAATTCTGATCGCTGCCAGTTTCAAATCCCAGATCGACCCCTTTATCAAGTGCGCGCGGCACCCAATCGGCAGTCACTTCCTGTACCAGGCGCGTCAGATTAACTGCCTCAAATACATAATGGCTTTCAGTGCCAGGCTCTATTCTGGCCAACGTGAGTAATTGCTGAACCAAACGGGACAAGTGTTGTGAACTTGACGCAATGTTCTCCAGGGCATGCCGGGTTTGACTTGAAACCGGCTCGCGCAGCGCCAGCTCTACCTGATTCTGCAGAGCAGCAATTGGTGTTCTCAGCTGATGCGAGGCATCGGCCACAAAGGCTTTCTGAAAATCAACACCAACCTTGACCCTTAACATCAGGCCATTCATTTCATCCAGCAACGGAATGATTTCCAGCGGGGAGCTGTTGGTGGCAATCGGGCTTAAGTCGTCATGAGAACGCCTCGACAAAGCATTCTTCAATTGGTTTAATGGCAACAGACTGTGTTTGATACTTAAGAAAATGATCAGTGCAGTGACCAGCATAATCAGAATTTGTGGAATCAGCATCTCTTCAATAATCTCGCGCACCATGAATTCACGTTTGGTGCGCGTTTCCGCAACCTGTATCAACAAATCCCCCTTCAAACTGGAATTGATGATAGGTAATGCGTAGGCAACAACTCTGACTTTTTCATTATCCAGCATATCATCGTAATAGACATGCGCCCCGCTTTTCAGCGCATGCCTTGGTGCTTTGATATTAGGCTCCCCCACCACAATGTCGCCGTTGGGCGCAGAGATACGATAATTAATGTAATCATCCTTATCATACTGGAGTAAATTTTTAGCGATTTCAGGCAAATCAATGACGACATGGTTATTCACCACATCTATCTGATCTGCCAATGCAAGCACGACCCGCAGCATTGCACGATCATAGGCTAAATTTGCAAAATGATAGGCACGTGAATACGAAACGACCGAACTGATAGAAAGAATAATGAATAGGCATATCATTAGCCACAACAGTAGCTGACCGCTGAGCGAGTAATGGCGTGTATCGTTGCTGCTAGATAGATTTTTTTGCATTTTCAAGTAAGTAGCCAAGCCCGCGTATGGTTCTAATTTGCACATTAGCAGGTGCAATTTTCTTTCTCAAGCGGTGGATGTAAACCTCGATGGCGTTATCACCCAGCTCGCTATCCCAATTACAAAGCGATTCCAAAACCTGCTCCTTGCTTACCACCTTGTTTTGTTTGTGCATTAATATTTCCAGCAAGGCAAGCTCCCTTGTCGACAGGAGCAAGTCTTTATCCCCGCAGGTAGCGCGTTTATCAGCGGCGTTAAAAGTCAAATCGCCACATGCCAGGGATGTGTTTGCCCCCATTTTTCCGCGCCGGATTAATGCACGTACGCGCGCCTCTAACTCGGTCAAATTTAGCGGCTTGATCAGATAATCATCTGCGCCCAGATCCAGGCCCTTAACACGGCTTTCCACCGCATCTTGCGCAGTAAGAATCATCACTGCCGCATGATCGCCCCGGCTACGCAAGCGCTTGAGCACTTCAAAACCATCCAATTTTGGCAAACCTAAATCCAACACCACTAAATCGTAAGCAGTTTGCTGCAAAAAGGTATTCGCAATTTCACCATTTGCCGCGTGATCTACCGCATAACCAGCTTGCTTAAGCGCATCCATCAGGCCTTCGGCTAAAATTTTATCATCTTCAACTACTAGCAAGCGCATATGTAAGGCTCATGTAAGGTTCAAAGCGTATTGTGGCACTCATGGATAGTGAGTTGCAAATAGAACGTGTCATTAGTAGCCATTCATCCTAAGGTAAACTAAATTAATTTTTTAAGGACTTAATCATGAATAAAATTTTATCAGCATTATTGGTTGGTTTCTTCGCAGTATCAGTAAATGCATTTGCTGAAGCTCCAGCTGCCGCTAAGGCAGAAGAAGCTAAAGCAGCTCCAGCTGCTACTGAAGCTGCTGCACCTGCAGCAAAACACACAGCAGCTCCAGCTAAAAAAGCCAAGCATAAAAAAGCTGCAAAAAAAGTAGAAGAAACTAAAGCTACTGAAGCTGCACCAGCAGCTAAGTAAGTTAGACGAATTGTTAGCTTTTGATTAGTTAATGATATAAAAAGCCGCGTTAATCGCGGCTTTTTAATTGCATAACAGAATGAAACGAAATTATTTGAGCGGTATAAAATCCAATTCGCCCGCCTTCATATCCGGCACCAGCAAATAGGCTTCATCTTTGGTAATGGCAATATCAGCGGCAGATTGATAGCCGGATTTGACAACAGCAACGTCGCCTTTGGTGCTAACACTGAACACCTTGCCGTTTTTCCAGTCACTCACGTACATCGTGCCACTGGAGTGATGTACTACCCCATCACCGCCACCGAAACCTTCAGCAATATCCGTTAATTTTTTGGTTTGTGTGTCCAATGTATATAAAACACCTGAGGCAAAATCTACCACCACTAAAATATTACCCGTGTCGTCTGCCAGCAAGCCATTGGGCGCTTTAATACGCGCATCCTGCAGATCATTAATCAGCAGCGTCACTTGTCCCTTGGCATTGATTTTATAAATTGCGCCACCTTTGCCTGCACCAAACACGTCACCACTGTCACTCACGTAAAGGTTGCCTTGCGGGTCTGCTTCCAAGTCATTCAAAAACAAAGGAGGCCTCTGGAATGCGCTAGCGGCAACAAACACACTTGTTTTACCATCAGGTGTAATTTTGATGATTCTGGTTTTATCTGCCACATATAAATTTTTACCTATAATGGCAAGACCCTTGGGATCATCTAAACCTTTTGCAAAAACAGAAGCTTTACCATGCCTGTCAATGACAGTGATCTGGCCATCCCCATCTTTACCGAACTCGTTTATTTCAGAAACGTAAATACGCCCATCCTTGGCTTGCACCGCTGACTCCGGTGTTTTTAATCCTGTAATTTTTTGTGGAATATATAGCGTGGATTTTGTGGCACTTTGACAACCCAGCATCAAAAGCGCTGTTGCTACAAGCGCTCCAAATTGTATACGATTTTTTAACATGATTTTTCCTAAAAAGATAAAGCTCTTATTTTTGGTATTGGTAATGAGGCAGCCATATTACATAGCGTAGCATCCGTACTACTTGCATTACTATCTATCAGCGTTTTTAATGCCTTATCCGCCTGCATTTTTGCGGCCATTTTATCGATTGCAATTGCATAGGATTTTTCTATCCATACCGCGGGTTTTATATCCAAAAATCCATGTAACTTGGATTTACCGACATAAGTAGACTTGAGTTCACCTTTGCCGGTATAAACATTCGCGGTGACTTGACCATAAAATATCTGCACTTTTGGATTGTAAAACATTCTAGGCTGCAACCAAACCAGAACTTTTGCTGATTGGTTAGCATCGCACATACTCACCGCACCGAAAGTCTGGTTAAGTTTTTTGAGCGCTAAAGGCTCCACTACAGGACCTTGTTCAAACCAGTACGCATAAGAAAATTGGTTCGATAACCTGATGGGATTGGTATATTCAACAGGCTGTATATACAACAGCATATTTACTGTGACATTCTTGCCATCAGCCTTAGCCGCAGTTGCAGCTTGGTCTGCCCAGGCAGACACGTTTAACAATAATATAAACACAGCAAATAATCTGGTAATAGCAGTTTTCATTTTTTATCTGGCTCCAGGTTGATAGCTAATCCGGTAGATCGCCCCTTCTTTATCTTCAGAGACATAAAGTGCCCCATCAGTTCCAACGGCAACATCTACCGGCCGGGCGCTTACACGGTACCCATTTAACCAGCCCGTTGCAAAGTCTTCTACGCTAATGGCTTGGTTATCCTTGAATTTTACACGCACCAGCTTATAGCCTGCTGGCTGCTGCCGGTTCCAGGAGCCATGCAATGCAACAATAGCATCTGGTTTATATTCGGCCGGCCAATTGGTTTTATCCAGGAAAGTAATGCCGATCGGCGTGGTGTGAGATGTAAACGTAATAACAGGCGGCTGCGCATTCTTGCAAAAATCCGGTTCTGCCTTAAAGTTAGGATCTTCAACCTGGAACTTCAAATTATTTGGCTCGCCCCAACAATGCGGCCAGCCATAATGTTTGCCTGCCTCGATTTTATTCAAATGCTCTGGCGGCAACTCATCATTCACGCTACCGCCTTTAACATCTGATCGATTATCTGCACCTTCATTCGTGGCGTACATATCGCCAGTTTTTGGATGCCAGGCAAAGCCTTGGGAATTGCGCAATCCCCTAGCCCAGATAGCAGACTGCTGATGCCGCCCCAATGTAGTTAATGCACCGGCAGGTTTACCTGCCGTTGTATAACGCAAAATTGTCGCTCGCAGGGGATCCGTTTCCACACAGACATTACAGCTTGAGCCGACATTGATATATAAATAGCCGTCAGGACCCAGCTTGATATTTTTAAGCGTATGGCCGCCAGCAGGCAGGTTGGGAATAAATGGTTGCGGAGTAGACCAACGCCCGTTTTCCTGCTTGATCTTAACTACACCATCCTGATTTGCAACCAATAAAGCACCATCAACAAAAGCTAAACCTTGCGGTGCATTGAGATTATCCGCCACCATGATTACTTCATCGGCAACACCATCTTTATTGGCATCCGGCAGCATCAGCACTTTGCCGCCCTTGGCCGAAGTCACAAACAGATTGCCATTTGCATCAAATGCCATAAAGCGTGCGCCATGCAACAGATTGCCATACTTTGTTTTACCGCTGGCAAATAACTCCAATTTAAAACCGGCGTCTAATTGAACGTTGGACACATCCGCCTGCGAATCGCTATTTTGCACCACTAGCGACGCACCCAAAGCCAGTGCCAGAAAAGTACTTAAGCGTAAAGATGCGTTCATAGTTAATCTATATCCGCTTAAGTCAGCACATCTGACCAAATGTTGGTTGCCCAAGCCGCAGCATAAGCGCCTTCCTTCTCACTCGGTGCAGCTGAAACACCGCCGCCCTCCGCAGAGACCATGATTTTCTTCGCTTCATCATAACGGTACACGTTCGCCACATGCATTGCGGATTTATCCGACACATAGCTGTAGCAGGTATTCGCAAAAACAGGTGCAGGGTCAGGAGCAAGTCCTGCCATCAATTGCACGATTGCATTGGCGCATATCTTGGCCTGGTTGGTCGCCATATGTGCAGACTTGGGCAAGGCCGCAGAAACGGCATCACCAATCACATGGACATTAGAGGCCAGTTTGGATTCATAGGTTAAAAAATCCACTTCGCACCAACGTTTATCTACATTATTAAGCTGTGCCAGCTGCGCCGGTTTTCCGGCACGCTGCGGCGGGATAATATTGAGCACATCGGCCTTCACAACGTCAAACTCGGTTGTGACCGTTTTACTGGCTACATCAACTGCAACCAAGGCATTGCTGGGACGGTAGTCAATTAAGCCCGCGTACATGTCATTAAAGACCTTGCTGAACAATCCTTTTTTAGAGATGATTTCTGCGTTTGCATCCAGCACAATCACTTTAGATTTTGGCTTATTGTTCTTAAGATAATACGCCACCTGTGAAGCACGCTCATAGGGCCCAGGCGGGCAGCGGTACGGGGCACCGGGTACATTCATCACGAACACCCCACCATTAGGCATGGCCTCCAGCTGTTTACGTAAATTGACAGTTTGCCAGCCGGCTTTCCATGCATGGGGCACCTGCTTTTGCGCCTCTGCGCTCTGCAATGTCGGCAGGCTATCGTAAATAAAATCGATACCCGGCGCTATGATTAATCTGTCATAGCTCAGCTCGCCGCGTGTCATGCTGATTTTCTTTGCATCGACATCAATCGCAGTCACCTGGTCTTGCACCCACTGGATACCATGATTGGATTTAAGTAGCTGATAACCAAAAGTCAGATCATCTATAGATTTACTGCCACCTAAAACCAGATTGCTTAATGGGCATGAAACAAACTGCCGGTTAGGCTCAACGACAACGACTTCAATCGCCCCCAAACTCCACATACGCAAATATTTTGCAGCAGTCGCACCCGCATAGCCGCCACCTATAATAACAACCCGGCCAATCGGCAGCTTGCTAGCCCTTGCAAAGGCAGGCATTGCTACTCCCATCGCGGCGGCAAATCCTGCTAACTTCATAAAATCGCGACGGTTAGTTTGCATGGTCTACCCGCAATTTTTGTGACGTTAATGGCGCTGGAACATGAGGTAATTGTGCAGAAAAATATTCAGCCAGCGCTGTTATTTCATCTGTAGTCAGGCCCTTGGCATGGCGATGCATAACCGTTGCGGTACGCTCGCCTGATTTGAATGCTTGCAGTTTGGTGATGATATCGTCTTTTTTGGCACCTGCAAGCGTCGGGATGTTGCCTGTAGCCTCGCTGCGATTACTTTTTATTGTATTACCCAGAGTCCCATGGCAAGCGGCACATGAAGCAGCCAAGCTGCGAATATGCACATTATTTGCCTCAAGATTAGCGTCTGATGCCCAAACAATTATCGGGCTAATAAGCCCGATAATTGCAGTTGTGATAATAAACTTTTTCAAACAATATTCCTTTAAAAATATTGCTAATTAATGATTAAGTAAAATCAGTTAAACCAATATACATATTTATCACATCAATGTTTATATGCACTTATTGCTTATAAACATTTCTCTTCCATACAACCGTCATTCTTAACACCCAGAGATATCAGCAAATCTACCATTTTAGTATTACCGGTATCTCTAACTACACGAATGATATCTACGTCACCGCGCATTTTTTTGTTGATGTCAGCGCCTTTAGCAGCCAGATATTTCACCATTTCCATATTGCCGTCATAGGCTGCATGGTGAAAAGCTGTCCATTTAGTCATCGGATGCTGGTAATCAAGATTGGCACCGTGCTCAGCAAAGTATTTTACGGCTTCCAACTGGCCCTTGGCTGCAGCCATCAAGAGTGGAGGCCATGCAAAGTAACCGACATTTACGTCAACACCGGCATCCATATACTTCTTGATCACCTTCATGTCGCCTTTGCCAATAGCATCGGTAAATTCAACAGATTCGTCGTCATTAAGCGCCTTGGCTGCCATTGCGTTGAATGAAAAACTAAACACCAATGCCGCCAGTAAAACTTTCAATAATTTCATGCTACTTGTCTCCAAAGTCATTTATTAAAATTTATTTCTATGTTTTTAAATACTACGCAATATATCGTCTTGCATTTTGGAACATGCGCAACCAGGCACTATCTTCTGCATCATCACAACGTTGCCAGGTATTCTGTACGTTACGAATCACGCGTTCAGGATGTGGCATCATAATACTAAAACGTCCATCTGTGCTGGTTAATCCGGTGACACCTTGTGGCGACCCGTTAGGATTGAACGGATACACCTCGGTCTGTGTTGATGCATTGTCTATAAAATGCATCGTCACCAGTTTCTGTGCCAGCAATTGGTTGACAGCATCCGCCTGAGAAAATTCCGCAAACCCTTCACCGTGCGCCACTGCGATCGGCATTTTGCTGCCGGCCATGCCATTAAAGAATAGCGAAGGTGATTCCAGCACCTCTACCATGCTTAAGCGTGCTTCGAATTGCTCGGACTTATTGCGCACAAAATGCGGCCAATGTGCAGCGCCCGGGATCAGCTCGCGCAGATTGCTCATCATCTGGCAGCCGTTGCATACGCCCAGTGCGAAGCTATCATTTCGCTCAAAGAATGCAGAGAACTCGTCACGCGCACGTGCATTGAACAATATGGATTTAGCCCAGCCTTCGCCTGCACCCAGCACGTCACCGTAAGAGAAGCCGCCGCAAGCTACAAACCCTGCAAAATCTTTAAGTGATACGCGTCCCGCAATAATATCGCTCATATGCACGTCAAAAGAGGCGAATCCTGCACGGTCAAATGCTGCCGCCATTTCCACATGACCATTCACACCTTGCTCACGTAAAATCGCCATTTTTGGGCGAACCCCGGTTGTAATATAGGGGGCCGCAACATTCTCGCCAGGCGAGTAAGTCGGTTCAATGAACAAGCCACGATCCTGCACGTTCAATAACCTGTCGTATTCTTGCTGGGCACTCAGCGGATTGTCACGCAGCTTTTGCATTTGGTAGGTGGTTTCAGACCACATACGATGCAAATTAACGCGTGTATCGCTAAATACCACGTTACCGTGCTGCTTGATCTCAATCTGGTTCGCTGCAGTAACGTCGGCAATCACATGTGCCAAGCCATTAAACTGCGCAGCAATTACCTGTGCATCCTGTGCCGGCACCTGAATAACCGCACCCAACTCTTCGTTATAAAGCACACTGGCAATATCACCCTGCAAGCCGGACACATCAGCACTGATACCGCAATGTCCTGCAAATGCCATTTCCACCAAGGTGGTAAACAAGCCACCATCAGAACGGTCATGATAAGCAAATATTTTGCCTGCTTTATTGAGCTGTTGAATGGTCGCAAAGAAATGCTTGAGCTGATTGGCATCGTCGACATCAGGCGCTACATCGCCCACCGCACCGTAAACCTGTGCCAGGCTGGAACCGCCCATGCGGTTTTTACCTGCGCCCAAATCAATCACGATCAACTTGGATGGAACGCTGGTTTGCAACTGCGGTGTGAGTGTTTTACGCGCATCCGGGGTCGCGGCAAAAGAAGTTACTACTAATGAAATCGGTGAAGTAACCGCCTTATTCTCGCCAGCATCATTCCATACAGTTTTCATGCTCATTGAATCTTTACCTACCGGGATACTAATGCCCAATTGCGGGCAAAGTTCCATGCCAACGGCTTTTACTGTTTCAAACAGCGCCACATCTTCACCCGCGTGCCCCGCCGGGGCCATCCAGTTCGCTGAAAGCTTCAAGTCGCTTATATCGTCAACCAATGCCGCTGCGATATTGGTAATGGCCTCACCAATCGCCATACGGCCTGAAGCAGGGGCATTAATCAATGCCAATGGCGCTTTTTCGCCGATTGCAAATGCCTCACCGCGGTAAGTTTCATAACCTGCAAGTGTCACACCGACGTCAGCCACTGGCACCTGCCATGGGCCTACCATTTGCTCACGCGCAACCAAGCCCGTTACGGAACGGTCACCGATCGTGATCAGGAAAGTTTTATCTGCAACGCCGGGCAATCTTAAAACGCGTGCTGCAGCTTCTTTCAAATCAACCTTGCTGGTATCAAAAGCGTGTAATTGTTTTACAGTGCTTTTTACATCACGCGTCATTTTTGGCGGTTTACCCAGCAATACAGATAAATCCATATCCACAGGCTTGTTATCAAAATAGCTGTCAGCCACGGTTAGATGCCGCTCCGCAGTGGCATAGCCCACCACAGCAAACGGGCAGCGCTCGCGCTCGCAGATAGCTTTAAAGCGTGGCAAATCCTCTTGCGCAATTGCCATCACATAGCGTTCCTGCGCCTCGTTGCTCCACAATTCGCGCGGCGACATACCCGGCTCTTCATTATGCACATCACGCAGTTGGAACACAGCGCCCACGCCTGCGTCATTCACCAATTCAGGGAACGCATTGGAGATACCGCCAGCACCCACATCATGGATACTTAAAATCGGGTTATCTTCACCAAGCTGCCAGCAGCGGTCAATGACCTCCTGCGCACGGCGTTCCAACTCAGGGTTGCCACGTTGCACAGAGTCAAAATCCAGGTTTTCGACATTACTACCGGTATCCATACTGGATGCAGCACCACCACCCAGGCCAATCAGCATCGCTGGGCCGCCCAACTGGATCAGTGCAGCACCGGCAGGGATTGGATTCTTTTTGGAGTGCTGCGCAGAAATATTACCGATACCGCCAGCCAGCATGATTGGCTTGTGATAACCGCGCACTTCATTATTCGCTTCCAATTCCAGTGTACGGAAATAACCGGCAATGTTGGGGCGGCCAAACTCGTTGTTATATGCAGCGCCGCCTAAAGGGCCGTCAATCATGATCTGCAAGGCAGAAGCAATACGCCCGGGTTTACCGTAACTATCGGCTTCCCAGGCTTGCGTAAAATCTGGAATATTTAAATTCGAGACAGAGAATCCTGTTAAACCGGCTTTAGGTTTTGAACCGCTACCGGTAGCACCTTCATCTCGAATCTCGCCACCAGCACCGGTAGCAGCACCGGCAAACGGCGAAATTGCCGTAGGATGATTATGTGTTTCCACTTTCATCAGAAAGTGCATATCTTCTTCTATAAAACGATAGGCGCCATTTTCAGCCGGGTAAAAACGCTTGGTTGACTCATTGTCTTTCTGTCCGGCAACAATCGATGCATTATCAGAATACGCCACCACTGTTTTGCCGGGATTGAGCCTATGTGTATTGCGTATCATGCCAAACAGCGACATCTCCTGTTGTACGCCATCGATCACCCAATCTGCATTAAATATCTTATGACGGCAATGTTCGGAGTTCGCCTGCGCAAACATCATCAACTCAACATCGGTAGGGTTGCGCTGCATGGCAGTAAAATTATCGAACAGGTAATCGACTTCATCCGGTGATAACGCCAGGCCCATGTCGCTATTTGCCTGATTAAGCGCGGTTTTACCACCCTGCAGGATATCAACCGTACTTAACGGTGCCGGGCTGTCAGTGTGATAAAGTTTTTTTGCATCTTCCAGAGATGCAAACACTGACTCAGTCATGCGGTCATGCAGTAAAGGCAAAAGCTGCTGACGCTCTGCCGCTGTTAAGGCTTGCCCATTTCTGGTTTGCACATAATAAGCAATGCCACGTTCCACACGCAGAATTTCCGGTAAACCACAGTGCTGCACAATATCGGTAGCACGTGATGCCCACGGCGAAATCGTGCCGACGCGCGGTAACGCCAAAATCAGCTCACCCCTGGGATCTTCAGCCTGCATTTTCGGGCCGTAAGTTAAAATTTCTTCCAGCACATTAGACTGCTCAGATGAAATAGCACTATTCACCCAGGCAAAATGCCAAAACTCCGCATATAAATGCCCGACATTGGGACAAATTTCATTGAATTTATTTTGAAGTTTTTCAATTCGAAATGGTGATAAAGCAGCACTGCCACGCAGGCTGATCATTTGGGGGGTGGGGTTAGATTGGCTCATCAAAACTCAGCTAATTATCAATGACATGAATAAAGCAGAATTTTAACAGATTAGCGACAATTAAGCCGCTTAAATGGCTATTTAAAGATTACTGAGTTTAAAGCCGCTCAATTTAATTGCCTAGCGCCCCAAATACCTTTTTCAATAAATTACTGGTTTGTCCGACCGGGTCTTTACGAATGGCTGCTTCTTCTTTTGCCATCATTAAATACACGCCATCCAGCGCTTTTTGCGTGACATATTGTTCAAGATTCACTTGTTCTTTTTTAACCAGACCATACTTACTACCCGCTTCTGCAAATTTATTATATTGCTGGGCGAGTTGCACGTTTTCTGTGGCTTTTTTAACAATTGGCAGAAACTTCTGCGCCATGGGAGCTGAGGTGGTTTTTTTAAAGTATTGCGTCGCAGCATCATCGCCGCCAGTCAAAATAGCTTTAGCATCAGCTACAGTCATTTTTTTTACTGAATCTATTAGTAATGCTTTAGCCTCTGGGACTGCAGCCTCAGCAGCACGGTTCATTTTCAACACCAACTCGTCCGCCTGCTTACCCATACCAAACATACGCATGGTTTTTTCTGCTTTTTTTAAAGCATCCGGCAACGGAATTTTGACTTCATTATTACCAAAAAAACCGTCAACAGCACTTAATTGGCCGACAGCTTTTTCAGCACCTTGAATCAAGGCAGCCTTAAGACCACCACTGGCTTCCGTGTTTGTTAAATCACTGACACCAAGCGCATTGGCATGTGAAGCAAAAAACGCAAAACTTAAAGCTGCAAATAAAAATCGCATCATGATATTCTCCTATCACTCAGTGTCATAGATTAGCGCAAATAATTGCTGTTACCATAAATATAACAATAATTTACGATTAAGCAGTAAATACCTTCCTAATGCATTATTTCTTTGCTTTAACTTTGGTATTCGGGCTAACACGCCAAATATTTTTAGCATATTCAGCAATCGCACGGTCGCTGGAGAATTTAGCCATATTTGCCACATTCATAATAGCCTGATGCACCCATTCATCCTGATTCTGATACAAATGACCAACTTTATCCTGCGTTTCTATGTAACTCGCATAGTCCGCAAGTAATAAATATTGATCATTATTAAGGAGATTATCCACGATATTCTGATAACGCGTTGGTTCATCTACCGAGAAATAACCACTGGCAATCATATCCAGAACTTGCTTCAGTTCTGGATTGATGTGGTAGTAATCGCGCGGATTGTAGCCACTAGCTTTTATTTCGGCCACTTGCGGTGTAGTCAAGCCAAAAATAAAGATATGCTCATCGCCTACTTCTTCTTTGATTTCAACGTTTGCACCATCCAAAGTACCAATGGTAAGCGCGCCATTCAAGGCCATTTTCATATTACCTGTTCCGCTTGCTTCAGTACCGGCAGTGGAAATCTGCTCAGATAAATCGCTTCCCGGGAATAAAATTTCTGCGGCCGAAACCTCATAATTAGGGTAAAAAACCACCTTAAGCTGGTCACCTACCGCAATGTCCTCATTCACGATTGCTGCAACATCATTGATTAAGTGAATAATCTGTTTCGCCATCGCATACCCAGGTGCAGCCTTGCCGCCAAAAATCACGGTGCGCGGTGTGATGCCTTTTTCTCCGTTACGAATTCGGTTATATAAGGTAATGACATGCAGCACATTCAGCAGCTGGCGTTTATATTCATGAATACGCTTGATTTGCACATCAAACAAACTATCAGGGTTGAGCTTGATACCTGTCGTTTTTTCAATTTTGGCAGCCAATCTAACTTTATTGGCAAACTTCACTTGCGCAAATGCCTTTCTAAAATCCGCATCATCAGCTAATGGCGTTATCTTTTTAATATGCGTTAGATCTTTTTTAAAGTCTGCGCCAATTGCAGTTTCTATCAGACTGGTTAATGCCGGATTGGCCTGATTTAGCCAACGACGAGGCGTGATGCCGTTAGTAACATTCGTCATTTTGCCTGGGTAAATTCGATTGAAATCAGCAAACAGTGTGTTTTTTAATAACTCACTATGCAATGCAGCCACACCATTTACCGTTTGACTGCCAACCACGGCAAGATGCGCCATGCGTATACGACGGCCATGATCCTCATCAATAATGGATACGCGTTTAAGTAATTCCACATCACCCGGGAAATGGTGATTTACCATGTGTAAAAATTCATGATTGATCTGGTAGATAATTTCCAAATGACGTGGCAGCAAACGGCCAAATTTCTCAACCGACCAAGTTTCCAAAGCTTCCGGCATTAGCGTATGGTTAGTATAGGCAAAAATCTTCACTACCAATTCCCAGGCAAAATCCCAAGGCAAACAATGCTCATCCACCAATTGATACATCATTTCGGCAATACCGATAGAAGGATGCGTATCATTCAACTGAATTGCGATTTTATCCGGCAGGATTTTCCAATCCTCTTGTGACTTGATGTCATGCGAACTTAAAAAGCGTCGTAAAATGTCCTGAATTGAAGCTGACACAAAGAAATATTGCTGTTTTAAGCGCAACTCCTTACCCAGCACAGAAGTATCATTTGGGTACAATACTTTAGAAATATTCTCTGTTGCATTTCGCTCCTGCACAGATTTTTCATAATTACCGTCATTAAAATGGCGCAAGTCAAACTCGCGGGCGGCCTTGGCAGACCATAAGCGCAAATTATTGACGGTTTCAGTACCATAGCCAGGTACAGGAACATCATAAGCCATTGCCAGCACATGTTCAGAATCCACCCAGCGCTGTGCTTCGCAGCCATCGGTTGGGTATCTCACTACATGTCCATAGAACTTGATGTTATAAGTTGCTTCCGGACGCTGAAACTCCCAAATATTGCCATAACGTAACCAATTATCAGGATTTTCGATCTGCTGCCCATCTTCAATCGTCTGCCTGAACATGCCATACTCATAGCGAATACCATATCCAACTGCCGGAATATCCATTGTTGCCATTGAATCCAGGAAACATGCAGCGAGCCTTCCCAGACCACCGTTGCCTAATGCGGCATCGCTTTCCAACTCAACTGTCGTTTCCAGATCTCGGCCTAAAGACGCCAACCCTTGCTTCAACTCGTCATTAATGCCCAAATTCAGTGCAGCATTACTCAACATGCGCCCGATTAAAAATTCCAAGGATAGATAGTAGACGCGTTTCGGATCATCGCGATAATAAGACGCTGCAGTTTTAATCCAGCGCTCAACCACATGATCACGGATTGTGTAACTCGCGGCTTCATACCAATCTCTGGGCGTGGCAACGTCACTGGTCTTGAATGCAGAAAAAATCAAATGATTCTGCAATGCTTGTTTTACCGGGGTGAGTTTAACAGTTGCGCCCACTTTAGCTTTTGCAGCCTTCTTGGGTTTTACTTGGGTTTCGGCTGAAGTTTTCATTTTTAATGGCCTTGTATTGAAGTGCTCACTGTCATTCTAGCAAAAAATGAACCAGCTTCATGACAGATAAATGAAAGTTACCATTCAGAAATAACTATTTAGCTTTATAAATCAAACAAATAAAAAACCGCCGAGCTTAGGTACCGGGCGGTTTTTTTATGATTACACCATTTCAAGCGTTAACTGATTAAGCTATTCATACGCTTAACAAAACTGGCAGGATCCTCCAGCGCGCCACCTTCGGCCAGCAATGCCTGATCAAACAACACATGGGCAAGGTCGGCAAATGTATCCTCAGCTGTTTCTGCTTCAAGACGTTTGACCAGCTTATGGCTTGGGTTGATTTCAAGAATTGGTTTTGTCTCTGGTGCATTTTGCCCGGCGGCTTTTAGAATACGTGCCAGATTACCCGATAAATCTTGAGCATCACTGACTAAACAAGCTGGTGAATCTGTTAAACGATGGGTCACGCGTACGTCTTTTACCTGAGATCCCAAGGTTTGCTTAATCTTTTCAACCAAGGTTTTAGCTTCTTCTTCGATTTTCTTCTGGATTTCTTTTTCGGTGTCAGACTCAAGCTTGCCTAAATCCAGATCTCCCTTGGCGATAGATTGCAATTTCTTGCCTTCAAACTCGGTCAAGCTTCCTAACAGCCACTCGTCTACCCTGTCGGACATAAGCAACACTTCGATACCCTTTTTACGGAAAATTTCCAGATGCGGGCTGTGTTGTGCTGCGGCAAAGCTATCGGCGGTAATGTAGTAAATGACATCCTGCTCAGGCTGCATACGTGAGATGTAATCTTTTAACGACACATCCTGCACATCGGTATCTGCCTTGGTTGAAGCAAAACGCAATAAAGCGGCAATTTTTTCCTTATTGGCAAAATCTTCACCCGGGCCTTCTTTCAGCACACGGCCAAACTCTTTGTAAAACTTGGCATAGTCTTCAGGTTTGTTTTCCGCCATATCTTCCAGCAAACCCAGTACTTTTTTCACTGAACCTGCTTTAATCGCTTCTACATCACGGCTCGACTGCAGAATCTCACGTGACACATTTAATGGCAGATCGGATGTATCGATCACACCGCGCACAAAACGCAGGTATTGCGGCATGAGTTTCTCGGCATCTTCCATGATAAATACGCGTTTTACATACAGCTTAATGCCATGGCGACGCTCACGGTCATATAAATCAAACGGGGCTTTGCTAGGGACATACAGCAGTGAAATGTATTCCTGCTTACCTTCTACACGGCTATGCGTATATGCGAGTGGAGCTTCGAAATCATGTGAAACATGTTTATAAAACTCCTGGTATTCTTCTTCGGTAATGTCATTCTTGCTGCGCGCCCACAAAGCTGAAGCCTTGTTGACGGTTTCATCTTCATCGGTGGCAACTTCAGCGCCATCTTTCCACTCTGTCTTTTTCATGACAATTGGCAACGTAATGTGGTCTGAGTACTTGCGAATAATGGTTTTAAGTTTCCAGTCACTCAGGAATTCGTCTTCACCGTCACGTAAATGCAGCACGATTTCAGTGCCGCGGATGGATTTATCAGCATCTTCCAACGTGTAATCGCCCTCTCCGGTTGATTCCCAGCGTACGGATTCAGTAGCCCCTGCACGACGCGTAGTTAAAGTCACTTTGTCGGCAATAATAAAGGCAGAGTAAAAGCCCACACCAAACTGGCCAATCAAATTAGCATCTTTCGCCTGATCGCCAGTCAGTGCATTAAAAAATTCCTTGGTCCCGGATTTTGCAATGGTACCGATATTGGCAATCACTTCATCGCGGCTCATACCGATACCATTATCAGAAATAGTGACGGTGCGAGTTGCTTTGTCAAAAGCAATGCGGATTTTCAGTTCGCTATCATTTTCATATAAAGCGCCATTAGCCAGCGCTTCAAAACGCAGCTTGTCTGCGGCGTCAGACGCATTGGAAATCAACTCGCGCAATACAATTTCCTTATTGCTATACAAAGAGTGAATCATTAACTGTAAGAGTTGTTTAACCTCGGCCTGGAAAGCCATTGATTCTTTTGGGTGAGTTTCTTTTTGTGCTGCCTCTGTGGACATAAGATTAAGCTCCTGATGTTAGAAATAAAAAAAACAATAGCTTTTATGTGGGGATGATTAAAAGCTTTTCAAGCATGATATTGGGCGCAGTGCGTATTAATTTACAAAATTAAATTTGCACTTTGTCATCAAACTTTCAAACAATTACTAAAAAAATAAACAATAATATTGTTTTATTCAAAACCCAACACAAAGTACCTGGTAAAAAATTCACCAGGCGATAAATTATGGACAACACCTCTACCCCCATGCCAGCAGACAAAGCTTTATTAGCCGCAATTGACTTAGGCTCAAATAGCTTCAGGCTAGAGATCGGCCGTTTGGATAGCGGACAAATCCAGCGTGTAGAATACATTAAAGAAGCGGTGCGCCAGGGCGGGGACTTGGACGAAGATCGCAACCTTACTCCTGAAGCCATTGAACGTGGACTGCGTTGCCTCGCAAGATTTGGCGAACGCCTGCAAGGTTTTGATGCATCACATGTGCGTGCCGTGGCAACGCAAACCTTACGCGAAGCCAATAATCGAGACTTATTCCTCAAGTTGGCTAAAAAGGCGCTGGGGTTTAATGTAGAGGTAATCTCAGGCGTAGAAGAAGCGCGACTCATTTATCAAGGAGTAAACCGTTTTCTACCACAATCAGGCGAAAGAAGGCTAGTCATCGACATCGGCGGACGTTCGACCGAGTTTATACTGGGGCAAGGGTTTGAATCACGCCACACGGCATCCCTACATGTCGGGTCCGTTGCGTGGTCGCTTAAACATTTCTCCACGGGTGAGTTCACGGAAAAAGCCTTTTCACGTGCGGAAGTCGCTGCTGAATCTATTTTTGACACATTGGGCGTAAATTTCAACCATAAGCATTGGGACGTTGCCTATGGCGCCTCTGGCACTGTAGGTGCGGTAGCGGATGTTTTGGTGCAGTACGGCAGACCTATAGATGTAGTCACAAAGGAAGGTTTGTATTGGCTACGTGAGGAACTGCTGCGTACGCGTTACGTTGATAAATTACGCCTGAACGGCTTAAAGGAAGACCGTAAACCGGTGATTGCAGGCGGCTTATCTATCCTCATCGCAGCATTTGAGTTTTTGCAAATTGAAACATTGAACGTTGCAAAAGGGGCACTGAGACATGGCCTGCTGTATGACATGCTGGCGCGTGAAGACGACATACTGGATTTAAGAAATGCGTCTGTGCGCCGATTAGCCCGCAAATTTGATGTCGATCAGAATCATGCAAGTACTGTTGCAGACGTTGCTGTGAAGCTTTTTGAAAAAATCAGTGAAAATATCAATTTTGCACATGGTGAACAGCAATCACATGCACGCAAACTCCGCTGGGCTGCACAGTTGCACGAAATTGGCAGCATGATTTCTCCAATTGACGCGCATATTCATGGTGCTTACATATTAGAGCACACTGAACCATTGGGATTTGCGCAAAGTGAACTACATTGTTTAAGTTTGTTGATATTAGGGCACCGGGCAAAAATAAAACGGCTGGAAGTAGATTTGTCTGACCGTATTTTTATGATGCAACTGTTATGCCTGCGTTTAGCGGTTATTTTATGCCATGCGCGCAAAAAGCCCAATCTACGAGGCATTCAGCTGCAATCCGGCGACAATACAGCCATACTGACTTTGCCAAATTCCTGGGCCGAAAAATACCCTCAATCATATTACTTATTAGATGAAGAAACGTTAGCCTGGCAGAAGACCAGCTGGCGTTTTGAGGTAGTTACTGCCTGATAAATTTGTCATAAAAAATTCATTTGCAATACCAATTAAACTATATAAACTGTTTATATAGTTTAATTTAATGAAGGTACCCCTATGTCAAAAATCAATCAAGTACAGGCGGCGGCGTTAAATGCCCCTGTTAAAAAATCAGAACCTGCCAAAAAAATTAGCACCACAAAAACAACGACCTCTAAAGCGCAAGTGAATAAACCCATTGCGGCCAAACCTAGTACAGCCAAATCTAGTGCGACTAAACCTGCTGCTGTAGCTAAAGCAGCCGTTAGCAAATCTGCCCCAAAGAAAACTGAAAAAGAAAAAATTGCAAAACCTGCAAAAGAAAAGGCTCCCAAGCTAAAAATGGAACGTGACAGTTTCACCATGCCTAAAACAGAATACGCACAGTTTTATGTGCTAAAAGATCGATTAACCAAATTAGGCCAACCTGCGAAAAAAAGTGAGCTGTTACGTGCCGGCATTATGCAACTAAGCGCAATGACTGATGCTGCTTTAAAGGCAGCTTTGGGCAAGGTGCCCGCCATTAAAACCGGCAGGCCTAAAAAGAAATAATATTTAAATTGGCAATGTTTGAAGTGGCTAGGCTAATGTGGTTTGTTGCCTATATAAACATTGATTTCGTCTAAAGTTTTATTAATCTGCGCTTGCAAGTTTTGGTCTTTCCCGGCTAGCTGCAGGGCTTTTTCTGCAGCTTCTTTCGCAGCTGGTGCCCTGCCCTGTGCGAGCAGCACATTGGCAAGGTTATTGTAGGCGGCAGCTGCAGCTGGGTGTGCCGAGATTGCATCGCGGAATGCGCTTGCAGCGCCGGGCAAGTCACCGGCAACATAAGCACTGTTTCCAAGCCCCATCAACAGCACCAGGTTATCTGGCCAACGCTTTACGGCAGCAGCATATGCCGTTTGGGCGGCAGCTGCATCTGCAGTTTTTTCAAAAGCAATCAGCGCCTTGATAACGCTATCTAATTCAGCGCCAGCGGGTAGATTGCCAGGCCTTAATACCACAAAAGCCCAGTATTGACTGCGTTCCCAAGTACGTTGAAATGTACTGAGCGTCATTTCAAAACGCTTTGTAGTACCGGAACGTAGCCAAATCAATTCTTTATCCAGATCGTAGCCTACAACAACTGCGTAATGCCAGGTTGGCACCCAGGATAAACCCAGGTTTTGCATCACGACAACGGCGTTCCCCGCAGCAACCTCCTTCAATAGCGCATCAAGTTTAGGCGCAATTTTTATGGATAATGCGCCATGCCTCCGCGCCGCAGCCAACATTTCTATCTGCAAACTGCCTTTCCGGCTAGGGATATAAACTTCAGGGGCGAGTTGGTCAGGGGTGACACTAATATCGACAGCATTGAGTGCGGTCGCCAGCGCTGCCGGCCCGCAATGATGTAACGTTTGTGGAAAAAACGGGGTGCCAGTCAGTTCATGCTGTCTGGGCAATTGCACATTTTGTGTGACTTCACGAACACCAGGCGCTACACAGGCGTTAAGTAACAAAGCAAAAGCCAGTATGAGACTTTTCAGAAACATACTGGCTAACTTTGTGCGAATACCCTGAATTAGACTAACCGGTAATTAACGAACAGATCTGGTGAAAGGGAAAATTTTAGTAAAACCAAGAATATCGGTCAGCAGCAGTACCAGGAATATCAATACAATCGCGCCGATAATACCGTCACCGCCAGCGGTTGCAGTATCCAGATGTGATGCCATTGCACTTGCTTCTTCATCGGTTAATGCCGCAACGCGACCTTGTGCCTGTGCTGGATCAATACCGCGAGCAACCAAAGCAGCCCGCACATCTTCACGAGATAACATGCCCATAATGCGCGCACGATCTTGCTCACCATTAGAAATGGCAGTGGCCTCCACCACTTGTTCAGAACTGATCATGGCCGCCTGAACTGCTTGAATCGAACCTGTGAACAGGATAGATGCCGCAAGAAAGGCATAGAAAAAACGTTTAACGAAAACCATAGATAGGTACTCCTTATTAATTAATAATTTCTCAACACACATGGGAGTTAGTTACAAAAAGGTTTTAATCTCTTTGCTCGGCGAAATGGCATTCTGTATGTAGCCACCGATTAGCATAAGTGAAGCATCACCCATAAGGGTTAAATTAACACATATAAACATGGCTGTATACAGTGAACTCAATGCGCCTGGAATTTTGAATTCTGATAATTAATGCCGAATGTTTAGTATATGGGCTGTTGCACGGCATAAATATAATACTGCTCAACGCCATACACAAACCGTTGACGTAACCACCAGACCGAGCCTTTTTTAACCACACAAGCACTTTGAGGCATTCCTAGCAACCTGGCGATCAACAAACCAAGATTGGGCTGATGTCCAACGATTAATATGGTTTTAGAACTATCGGCAGTTGTGACTTCTTTTGCAATACGTTCAACTGAGCTATCTATACTTAAAAACTCAGCCACTTTTATATCAAGTGGATTCAAATCGTGTAAAGCTGATACGGTTTCCAGGCAGCGGCGCGCAGGGCTGGAGAATACCACTGTTTCAGCAGGCAAATATCGATTAAGCCACTTTGCCATTCTTGCGGCATCTTTACGGCCTCGTTTGGTTAAAACGCGATCCGAATCTTTACCGCTAGCACTTTCGGCTTCTGCTTCAGCATGTCGCCACAATATTAAATTTGCCATAAATATCGCTAAGGCCTCTAATCTGCATACTTTTGTATCAAGTACTGCTGTGCACTGAATGCCTGTGGCTTAGCCAAGGGAGCACCTAACGTCGCACTAAGCCTATAACTGCCGTCTGCCTGCAACAGCCACGCATCATGATTGTCATCCAGATAAAGTTGACAACACTCATGCAAAATTCTTGCCCGATTTTTTACATCTACTATTGGCCATGCAATTTCAACCCGACGCATCATGTTGCGATTCATCCAATCAGCACTTGATAACCACATATTTTCCACTTCTCCGGTTTTAAAATAAAAAACACGAGAATGTTCTAATATGCGACCAATAATGGAGCGTACTCTAATTCGTCCATCCAGGCCAGGCGCATCTATGGGCAGTATGCATGCGCCACGTAATATCAAGTCTATTTCCACCCCGGCACGCCCGGCTTTAACCAAAGCCTTTACCAGCGCCTCGTCAGTCAAGGCATTCATTTTTAAAATAATACACGCAGGTGTACCTGCCTTTGCGGCAAGCTCGGTTGCCCTAATTTTAGCGAGCATTTGCTTATGCAAATTAAATGGCGCAACTAAAAGTTTTTGCATACGCGGCAACTTTACCTGGCTGGCAATATGCCTGAATAAATGCTCCATATCGCGCGTAATCTGCGCATCCGCAGTAAGCATACTGACATCTGTGTAGAGCCGTGCGGTTCTCGGATTGTAATTACCCGTGGAAACATGCCCGTAGTATTTAAGACCTGCATCCTCACGCCGCATTACCAGCAGCATCTTGGCGTGCGTCTTGAGCCCCACAATGCCGTAAACTACTTGTGCACCTACGGATTCCAAATCCTCTGCCCAGTTGATGTTAGCTTCTTCATCAAATCTGGCTTTTAGCTCGACCACGGCCATCACTTCCTTGCCGCGCCTTACAGCTTCCTGCAGCAACTTGAGCATGCGCGGGTCTGAACCGGTGCGATATATCGTCTGTTGAATGGAGAGCACATCCGGGTCATTGACCGCTTCACGCAGGAAATCGATCACCGACTCAAAACTTTCATACGGTTGATGGATCAAGATATCCTGTTGTTTCAACTGGGTAAAAAATGATTGGTTAGGTACCAATTGCTGGCTGATTCTAGGTTCAAACGGACTGAACTTCAAATGGGAACCCTCAGCCAAATCTGCCAATTGCATTAAACGCGCTAGGTTCACGGGGCCACGCACGCGATACAGCGACTGTTTAGGTAAATCAAATTGCTGTAATAATAATTTTGCCAGTTTCTCATCACAGCTATGAGACACCTCCAACCGCACCGCATCACCAAAATTTCTTTGTACCAGGCCTTTTCTTAGTGCAGTACGCAAATTCTTTACATCTTCCTCGTCTACCGCTAAATCTGAATGGCGAGTGACACGAAATTGCGAAAAGCTCAGCATTTCCCGTCCGGTAAATAAGCTCGCCAAATGCGCACGAATCACACTTGATAGCGAAACAAATATCTGCTGTTTCCCGTTTAAATTTTTAGGTAATTTAATCAGTCGCGGTAATGCTCTAGGCACTCTGACAATCGCAATATTATTGTCTCGACCAAAAACATCGTGGCCGCCCAGAGACACAATAAAATTAAGCGACTTATTTGCGACTTGCGGAAACGGATGTGAAGGATCAAGTGCAACCGGCACCAGCAATGGACGTACATTAGACTCAAAATATCGCGCCACCCAACGCTTTTGTTCCGGGGTACGGTCCCCATGCGATACTAAATGAACACCTTGCTCGGCCAATGCCGGCATCAACTCTGCATTAAAGATTTCATACTGCTTCTCTACCAGTGCGTGCGCAGCTTTTGAAATTGCCTGATAACTTTGTACATTAATATTGCTATGCTGCTCATCATCACGCATTGCGTCGACATGCTGTGCCGCGCGTACTTCAAAAAACTCATCCAGATTTGAAGACACAATGCAAAGAAAACGTAACCGCTCAAGTAAGGGATATTCCGCATTTTGTGCAAGGCTTAGCACACGTTCGTTGAACGCCAGAATACTGACATCTCGGTTGAGTAACTTTAATGGGGAATTGAAAGACCGCATGGTATTTTTAATTTAATTATTCAAATCATACTAAGCGTCTATTATGACAATTTGATGAAGATATGGTGAAAAAATGTTCATCATGCTTACATTGCAAGCACCGCCGACATGGGCTAGCTTCAGGCTTGAAGAAGTTTAGACAAAAGCGCCGCGGTCGCAGCAAAACCAAAAGGTGCAGTCACGCAGACGCTGGAGCCGTATCCTGCACAATTTAGCCCGGTGACGGCTGAATCTACAGGCTCACAGGTACGATCGGGTTGCATAACGGTTTCATCTGAATAGACCGCAGTAATGCCAAACAGCAATGATTTAAGCTTGGCAGTCTTATTCCTGTTGGCAGCATTATTTGTTAAATCCTGCCCTTTAGGAAAAGCATAATCGCGTCGCAAACCATTTCTCACTTTTGCCAGCAACCTGTCACCTGTCACCAGCGATAAATCTGCCAGCTTGATCCTGGTAGGGTCCAGACGGCCACCCGCACCACCGGTTGTGACAAGTGGAATGTCATGTGTTTTACAAAACGCCGCTATTGCCATCTTGGCTTTGGCATCATCAATACAATCAATCACGCCATCGTAATTACGCGCTAGCATGACACCTACATTTTCCAGCGTTACGAAATCTTCAATTTCATGCACGGCCGCAAGTGGGTTAATGCCGTGGATACGCTCGCGCATTGCGGTCACTTTTGCCTTACCAAAAGCACCATCCACTGCATGTAATTGCCGGTTCACATTGGATTCCGCAATATTATCCAGATCAATGAGCGTAATAGTCCCTACTGCATTGCGTGCCAAAGCTTCTGCCGCCCAACTGCCCACACCGCCGATGCCGATGACGCAGATATGCGCTGACTGCAATTTCGCCAGACCATCTGCGCCGTAAAGACGCAATACACCGCCAAAGCGACGAGCCACATCAATCGTATCAGCACTATCTAGTGTGGAATGTTTAGCTAGCGTCATGTCTCCAGCACCACAAATGCTGCTGCCAGGTTTTTTTCATCACTAATACTGATGTGCGTCTGCCTGATATTTCTGGCTTGCAGCAAGGCCTGCAATTCCGGCGCCAGAATCAGCACCGGCTTGCCTAAGTCATCATGTGAAACCGCGATGTTTTGTAAGGTTGCAGGCGCGCGCAAGCCTGTACCTAGCGCCTTGGAGAATGCCTCTTTTGCTGCAAAGCGCTTGGCTAAAAAACGCGCTTTGATATGCGATTCCTGATAACTCAAGAATTCACTTTCTGCCAGGATACGCTGCGCAAAACCGTCACCGAACTCCTCGATTGACGCTTTAATGCGTGAAACCTCAACAATATCTGTACCTATGCCGAATATCATTTGCAGTATTTATTCGCTTATTTTGGCGAAAACTCTTTAATTAAAGCCTTCATCTCGCGCACTGCATTATCCCAGCCGACAAATAAGGCATGGGCGACAATAGCGTGCCCGATATTCAGCTCATCGAACCCGTCCATTGCAGCGATTTCATGCACATTGTGATAATGCAAACCATGTCCGGCGTTCACGACTAAACCTAAGCGTAGTGCATGGGCCAACGCTTTTTTGATGCGTGCCAATTCTGCTGTTTTTGCTGTTTCGCTTTCGGCATCGGCAAACGTGCCTGTATGCAGCTCTATCACTGGCGCACCGGTCTTTTTTGCCGCATCTATCTGTGCGATATCTGGGCCGATGAACAATGAGACGCGAATACCGGCATCACCTAATTTTTTCACGGCATGTTGTACATTGCTGAAATTGCCAGCCACGTCCAATCCACCCTCGGTAGTACGCTCTTCGCGCCGCTCCGGCACCAGACATACATCCTGCGGTGCTACCTTCAATGCGATATCCACCATCTCATCCGTTACCGCACACTCGAGGTTCATCTTGGTCTGCAGCAGCGGACGCAATGCGAAAATATCGGCATCCTGCATATGGCGCCGGTCTTCACGCAAATGCAGCGTAATGCTATCTGCGCCCGATTGCTCTGCACGCAATGCAGCCTGCACCACGCTGGGATATTTAGTGCCGCGTGCCTGACGGATGGTGGCAACGTGGTCGATATTTACACCTAATTTAATCATTTTGTATTTTCTAAATCTTTATTTAATTCACATTAATTAACTACACTTAACTGCAAATACTATCAAAACACAGATAATTAATTCATGCCGTATTGAAGCCCAGACGCAGCGGAGTACCAACGACAGTATGCATTTGTACGACAAGGCACATCAACAAAGTATGAGCGAAATACAGCGTGAATCAAAAATCCTGCAAATCAATTAACAACTGCCTGGTATACAACGGTTTGTCACCCAAATAATGGGCCAACAAATAGCGCATCAACTGTTTACTCTGCTGCTGCGTCTGTACCTGGCTGTAATCATCATTCGACATATCAATCAATGTCTTACCCGATAATTGTACGCCAATATCATAACGACTTAACGCGCCATCCAATTTAAACGCGCCATGCTCGGCTTCATATCGGTAATTTTGCGACGCTGACACCAGCTCTGCGTTTACATCCTGCAGCAATGGGATAGCATAGCCAAGCTCCTGTAGAAACTTCAATTCAAACCGGCGTAAAGTTGTAGCCAAATCCTGACCGCTTGCTAAAGTCTTTAACGTATCAGCATAATATTCAAATAAGATCTCATGCGGATCTTCGCGCGGCAGCAATCTCAACAGCAGCTCATTCAGGTAAAAGCCGCACATGAGTGCCTCACCTTGCAGCAGCAGTAAACTGCCATTCCATTCCAGGCTGTGTAAAGTTTTAAGCTCCAGCTTACCTGACCAGGTTGCCAACATGGGCTGAAACGCCTGCAGCAACCCGCGCATTGCTGAGCGTGGGCGCCTTGCACCTTTTGCTGTCGTTGCCACACGCCCAAAATCACGCGCAAACAACTCAACAACCAGACTGGTTTCTTTAAATGGATAAGTATGCAGGACGTAAACTGCCTGATTGTCCTGACGGTGCGTACTGACTGAAGCCATAGAATTTACGTTTGTCCATCAATACCATGATGGCAGGTACTATTTACCTGATATCTGTTAATAACCAAGCGACTTCAGCGCACGCTCGTCGTCTGCCCAGCCGCCCTTCACCTTGACCCAGGTTTCAAGATAGACTTTGCCACCAAACAGTTTTTCCATATCTTGCCGTGCCTCGGTGGAAATCTGTTTTAATTTTTCACCGCCCTTGCCAATCAGCATCGGCTTCTGGCTTTCCTTGTCTACGATAATGGCGCAAAAAATACGGCGTAATTTACCGACCACTTCAAACTTTTCAATTTCAACAGCCACAGAATAAGGTATTTCATCGCCCAATAATCTAAAAATCTTTTCGCGCACTAGCTCGGCGGCTAAAAAGCGCTCATTTTTATCCGTCAATTCATCTTCAGAATAAATCGCGGGCTGCTCTGGCAGGTAATTACGTACAGACTTTAATAACTCGTCTAAATTAAGGCTTTTTTTCGCGCTTACCGGGACGATTTCGGCAAAAGGAAACTCCAGATCAAAATCCTGGATCAACGGCAGGATATTGCCTTTATCACCCATCAGATCCAGCTTATTCACCACCAGAATTGTCGGCGTTTTTTCTGAAAGCAGTTTCAGCACTTTACGGTCAGCATCGCCCAACTTCATCGGCTCAATCACAAACAAAACAACATCCACCTCTGTCAGCACTTGGGTAACGGTTTTATTCAGGCCTTTATTAAGGGCATTAAGATGCTTCTGCTGAAAACCAGGCGTATCCACAAATAAATACTGCGTGTCATCAGTCGTGTGAATACCCAGCAAACGGTGCCGGGTTGTTTGCGCCTTACGCGACGTAATGGCCAGCTTCATGCCTAAAATGTGGTTCAACAGGGTAGATTTACCCACGTTAGGACGACCAACAATCGCCACGGTACCGCATTTAAAGGCCGATGTTGCAGCAGGTGCTGATTCGGAATCGTGATCTGTCATTTTTTAATTTTTCCAATGTGTATTTTTTTAAACTCCTGCAAAGCCAATTGTGCAGCTTGCTGCTCGGCAATGCGGCGGCTAGTGCCTTCGCCTACGGTGCGTATGTTGTATTTTTCAATTACACATTCCACTACGAATTTCTGCGCGTGAGCTTCACCGCTTGTAAATGTAACGGTATATTCCGGCACGGCTACTTTTTTACTTTGCAACGATTCCTGTAATAAGGATTTGGGATCTTTATCAATCACATTAGGATCAATAGTGTCCAACTTGCTGGTGTAAAGCCCTAAAACAAAAGCTTCTGCTGCAACAAACCCACTATCCAGATAAACCGCGCCGATAATGGCTTCCAGTGCATCAGCCAATATGGAAGGCCTGCGCCAGCCCGCACTTTTTAATTCACCCTCACCCAGTTTGAGTGCATCACCCAGATTCAGTGAAACAGCAATTTCACTCAATGTGGCCTCTTTCACCAATTGTGCGCGTAACCGACTTAACTCACCTTCGGCCAATTTTGGAAAACGCTGATACAGCTGATTGGCAATAATAAAATTCAGCGCGCCATCACCTAAAAACTCCAGGCGCTCATTATTGTGAGCGCCGTAGCTGCGGTGCGTTAATGCTTGCGCCAACAAATTAACATTAACAAAGTGATGTGTTAAGCGCTTTGATAAATCCTGCTGAGTCATTATTAGCTGGTTAAATGCATGCAATTATTTGCCATCACTGCGTGCTGAAAAATCTATTAAAACACTAACATTGCCAATGATCGGTTTAACAATTTTGTAATCCACTGTGACCACTGTTTCACCATCGGCACTTTTTTCTATATTTATATCAGAACCTTTTACCGAGTCGATATAGTCAATTGACGCTCGTTTATCAAAAGATTCCTTGATTTCTTTATTGCTCATGCCACTGAGCGAGTCTTTTTGCATTGCGCGCAGTACCTTTTTAACCGACATAAACTCAGTGTATGCCGGCACCATTTTCATCACCACAAGCGCCACAAACACGACCATGGCGCCTACGATAAGCATCCCCAGCATGGTAGCGCCGCCCTGTTTTTTGACACTATTATGATGCATTAGACTGTTGGTCATATTATTCTCCATAGTTAATGAGATATGGTTAATTGAGATTTAGGTAAGTTAATGAATAACTAATTAATGGAATTGCCTATTCTAGAACCCTGATCAAAATTCATCCAGATAAAAAATGCTTTACCAACCAGGTTTTTCTCTGGCACAAAACCCCATACACGGCTATCTGAACTATTATCACGATTGTCGCCCATCGCTAAATAATATCCAGCCGGCACAATGATTTCTTCATCATTCGCAAACTTGCCGCCTAAAGAGTCCGGATCATAATTGCCGATCACATCGTGAATGAGGATGTCATGCTGGACGCTACCCAACTGTTCCCGATATTGCTTGGCAGTCATCACGTTAAGCCCTGACATGAGGTACTCGTAATCACCAGTATATTGCAATGTTATTGACTCGCCATTAATCGTCAGTTTCTTATCCTGATATTTGACTCGGTCACCAGGCAATCCTATTACACGCTTAATATAATCAACTGCCGGTGCTGGCGGGTAATGAAACACAAACACATCGCCGCGCTTAGGATGGTTCATCTCAAAAAAAGTATTGTTCAGGATTGGCACCCGCAAGCCGTATGTGAATTTATTGACCAGAATAAAATCACCCGCCAGCAATGTAGGCATCATGGAACCTGATGGAATTTTAAACGGCTCCACAATAAAAGAACGCACAAAAAACACCACCAGAATCACCGGGAAAAAGCTTTTAGCGTACTCAACGAGGATAGGCTCATCTGCACCTGCAGGACGTTTCTTGCTTAATACGATAATGTCAAACAACCATATCAGGCCTGTTACTATCAATATGACAATCATGAATAATGCAAACATCATGGCTTTTTACCCTAACTTTTTGTTTATCTTGTTTTTGGTGTATTTTAAAATTACTTATCTTCAACTCTTAAAATAGCTAAAAACGCTTCTTGCGGAATTTCAACATTACCTACTTGTTTCATGCGTTTTTTACCTTCTTTTTGCTTATCCAGCAACTTACGCTTACGCGAAACGTCGCCGCCATAACATTTGGCAATTACGTTTTTACGCATGGCCTTCACAGTTTCCCGCGCGATAATATTAGCACCGATAGAAGCCTGGATTGCCACGTCAAACATCTGACGCGGAATCAGCTCTCGCATTTTAGCAGCCACTTCACGGCCACGGTAAACACTATTACTGCGATGCACAATCAAACTCAAGGCATCTACACGCTCGCCATTCACCATAATGTCCAGTTTCACTAAATCAGCTGCGCGAAACTCCAGAAACTCATAATCCATACTTGCATAACCGCGTGACACTGATTTTAATTTGTCAAAGAAATCCAATACCACTTCGTTGAGCGGCATTTCGTAACTCAACATCACTTGCCGCCCCATATACTGCATATTCTTCTGGATGCCGCGTTTATTATTACACAGCGTCATGACTGGCCCCACGTAGTCTTGCGGCATGAGTAAATGCACGTTAATCACGGGTTCTCGCGTTTCTTCAATGCGTGATGGTTCCGGCAAGCGCGAGGGATTTTCAATCTGCACCACATCGCCATTTTTAAGCAACAATTCATAAACTACCGTAGGCGCGGTAGTAATTAAATCCATATCGTACTCGCGCTCCAAGCGCTCTTGCACAATTTCCATGTGCAGCAAACCTAAAAAGCCGCACCTGAAGCCAAAACCCAATGCGGTAGAATTTTCAGGTTCAAATAACAGGGAGGCATCGTTCAAACTCAACTTTTCCAGCGCGGTACGTAACGCTTCAAATTGATTGGATTCAACAGGATACAGCCCGGCAAACACTTGCGGCTTAACTTCCTTAAAACCTGGCAACGGCTCTGCTGCCGGCTTGCCGGCCAAAGTCACGGTGTCGCCCACTTTAGCGGCTGCCAACTCCTTGATCCCTGCAATGACAAAACCTACTTCACCTGCTGATAACGCCGTTTTTTGTAAAGACTTTGGCGTAAACACCCCCACTTGCTCGCACAGATACTCGGCACCCGTCGCCATTAAGCGGATTTTATCTTTCGGCTTCAATACGCCATCCATGACACGCACCAGCATCACCACGCCAACATAGTTATCAAACCACGCATCAATCACCAATGCTTTTAACGGTTTAGCTGCATCGCCTTTAGGTGGTGGCACTTTTGCGATCACGGCCTCTAAAACATCACGCACACCCTCACCTGTTTTAGCCGAGCAACGTACCGCGTCACTTGCATCTATGCCTATGACATCTTCAATCTCTTGAATCACGCGATCAGGGTCAGCTGAGGGTAAGTCAATTTTATTCAGTACCGCCGTCACCTCGACGCCCAAATCGAGCGCGGTATAGCAGTTGGCAACACTTTGCGCCTCAACCCCCTGGCTGGCATCCACCACCAGCAAAGCGCCCTCGCATGCTGAAAGTGACCGTGACACTTCATAACTAAAGTCTACGTGGCCCGGCGTATCAATCAAGTTTAAATGGTAAATCTGGCCATCATTTGCCTTGTAATTAAGTGCAGCTGTCTGCGCTTTAATCGTAATACCACGTTCACGCTCAATATCCATGGAATCAAGCACCTGCGCTTCCATCTCGCGGTCAGCCAAACCTCCGCAAAGATGAATGATACGGTCAGCCAAAGTAGACTTGCCGTGATCAATGTGAGCAATGATGGAGAAGTTACGAATATTTTTCATGGTTTATTTTTAAAGATTGACTATTTCAATTGCAAGTTTAAGACTTAACTTAGTTTAATTCTGAACTAAATTACATATTAGTTTAACAACAAGGGCGCACTAGGCGCCCTTGTTGTTAAACCGAACAGTCCAGATTTTACAGCAAATTCAAAGTATTAACATCTAATGATTACTGTTTTACTTAAACCGGTCTTATTTGAACCGGCCTTATTTGGATGCCGGTATTTTCACAGGAACATAAAGCGTATTTTCCCCACGCAACACCAACAGTGCCACAGACTTGCCTGCTGAAAAACCTGCCAGCTGTTTATTAAACTGCTCCAGACTTTGCACTTCAGTATTATTAAGCCCCAATATGACATCACCACGACGCACACCGGCTTGCGCTACCGCACCCTGCGCATCCAGGACAAAGAGACCATTCTTACCATTAAGTTTTTTCTTTTGTTGTGGCGTTGCTTCTTTGAGTGTCAAACCGATACGATTAGGCTCAGGCTTAGCCGACGGTTTATTAGTTTGTGCCACTTCAGGTGATTCTGTCGGCATCTCTCCAACAACAATATTCAATATTTTATTATTGCCTTTACGCAAAACTTCAACTACAGCAGTTTTACCTGGTTTTGTCGTGCCAACTGCACGCGGTAAATCAGAAGAGGTCATAATCGGTTTACCATCAAACTTGACAATCACATCACCCGCTTCCAGTCCACCTTTATCCGCCGGACCATTCTTTTCAACTGCCGCCACCAATGCGCCGTTGGTATTTTTCATACCGAACGATTCAGCCAACTCTTTACTTAGCTCCTGAATCACGATACCTAACCAGCCGCGTGTGATTTTTCCAGTAGCTTTAAGCTGGTTGGAAATGTCGAGCGCAACATCAATCGGAATACTAAAGGAAAGCCCCATAGAGCCGCCGCTACGGCTATAGATTTGTGAATTTATACCCACCACCTCACCGGCTAAATTGAACAATGGCCCGCCAGAGTTTCCGGGATTGATTGCAACATCGGTTTGAATGAACGGGACAAAGTTTTCCTGTGGCAGCGCGCGGCCCTTGGCGCTCACAATGCCTGCCGTCATTGTGTTTTCCAAACCGAAAGGTGAGCCAATAGCAGCCACCCACTCCCCGACCTTAAGTTTACCGGGGTCGCCTATTGTCACTTTGGGCAGGCCAGTCGCTTCAATTTTCACCAAAGCCACATCCGTACGCTTGTCTGCCCCAATGATTTTGGCTTTAAACTCGCGCTTGTCTGACAACTTGACAATTACCTCGTCAGCATCAGAAACCACGTGCGCATTAGTTAAAATATATCCATCGCTACTGATGATAAAACCTGAGCCTAAAGACTGTGTCTTGTATTCAAGCGGCGCACCGTTCTGGCCCGGAATTTGTCCTGGGAAAGGAATCCCGAAACGCTTGAAAAACTCCTCCATTTGCTCATCCCCTGGCATACCGGGAAACGGCACAACATTCTCAGCACGCATATTTTGCGTAATACTGATATTCACCACTGCAGGGCCTTGTTTTTCTGCCAGCTCCGTAAAATCCGGCAAATCTTTCGCATAAGCATTTGACTGCACCACAGAAATCAAGCTAAAAACAACTGCGGCAACCCAACTTTTCATCATCTATTCACCTCGTTTAGTTTGAAATTTCACGCTATATTATTTGTCACAATGTGCATCATGACTATTGGCACTTTTACATGGCACTGTGTCATCGGCACGACGCAAAACTACCGCCCGGTATTTTTTTCCATAAAGCTTTTTAGCACTGCCATAACCAATCAAGTGCCCTTTCACCCAAATAAAACCCAGCAGCAAACCCAATGCAGCGGCTAATATCACGTAAAATTGATTGTTAAGCAACACATCAGCCAATACTGCGCCGATAAGCATGGTGAGCAGCGGCACAATGTAAAGGTAAAAAACGGTGTTAAGTACGACACGCTCATCGATACCGACAACCACGCTATCCCCTACATTTGCACCGATCACATTCTCAGCGGCAAATTCATGGCTTTCATGACCAAGCAACTTACCCCAGGTTGCATTACCGCAGCCACGTTTCTGCCCACAAAGACCGCACGCCGTGCGTCTTTCAATTTCCAGCATGACGTGATCATCAAGCCGTTTAGTAATTACTGCGAATTCTTCAATCATAATTATGCAAAATACTTTTATTTATTAATTTTAAAAACAACCGCATTTGCTATCTGCACTACAGTTGCTTCAGGTACATCGCCCACCACTGTAACAAGGTGCCCATGATTCACGCTGGTATAAAAGCTGGTATTGCCAGTTGTTGTAAGCATGTTTTTCGGTACAGTTTTAGATTTAATATGCTCGATGAATAAAGAGACGGAAGCTAACCCATCAGATAATATTACGTGCGTAACCGGACTGGATTTACCTTGAACCATCCGCACCATTTGGTCAATTTTATGATAACCGGCAGGCAGTTCTTTAATTTCCCAATCAACTGGCGAGTCACTATCTGTAATAACAACCTGCTCATCTTCCATCACGTAATTTTTATTGTGGTCAATCGTAGGCCTGAACCAGTCCAATTCAACTGTTTTCATTAACTCAACCTGGCTAAAGGCAATGCTCTCCATAATATCGTTACGATTATTGAACATCACCGATTTTAATAACAAGCCATACTCGGCATCAATCCAGAACTTATAACTGTAGCGCAGTGCATCTTTTGGTTCTAACACCAGAACCTGCGCTTGCCGCCCTGCCACACGCTCAGCCGCACTGGAATGTAACGAATAACTTGCTTTAACTGACTCTAAATTAAGTGGCAGCACTGCAGGAAACATATTTTGGCCACGGCGTTTTTCAATGACTATTTTTTCATTCCGAGGATTGTAAATAACAACGTTGCCGCCCTGACTCAGCACTTCACGTGGGGACCCGTCCAAAACCACATTGCGTGCGAACTCATTTTGACCGTCAAACAGGTGGGTGATTTGAACAGAATTTGTTTGCTTGCCCGTCTGGCATACAAATATACCTCGGTAGCTTAAAGCGCGTGCAGCGGCAGCGGCTTTTTGCAGCACTTGCCATGAAACCTCTTCTTCTGCAGCCTGCAGGTTCAAGCTGGAAAACAAAATCGCAATCAGTGTCGCACTGGCAAGATTTCTGGCCAGAACAAAATGTTTCATTAACATCACTCCGCGTAATTCACTGATTGAATATAATAAGAACTAGTAGACGGTACAGATGCCCGGTGTGCCATCAAGTATTCGTTAGGGATTGTTTGTTCAGATGTTGCCTGTTCGGCAGCATCTAGCTTTGCCACCTCCATAGTTGGCATATCATTACCGGACTGAACTTGCTGATGCATCGCCATCCAGCCCACTGCCACTACCGCAGCAAAAGATGCTGCGATTGACCAGGTTACAGGCAGCTTACCCTTGATTTCAGCCATTATCTTACTGTCAGCTTGTGTTACATGGGGTGCCAGCACGGTCGGTTCGAGTTCAATTTTCCGCATTAAATTCTGCTTGAAATTAGAGTTGAATGCGACATTACCGCGCATGGCGTCGCCTATTAAATGATATTGGCTCCAAGCTTCTGCACTTTGCTTATTGGATTGCAACGCAATAATCAGATGTGCAGCCTCTTCAGCCGCAATTTCATCATCTATTAAGGCTGATATTTGTTCATTCATCATTGACTCCTAATACTTAACTTTCACGTCCACAGACATATTTATTACCAGCGCTTATTATCAGGCGTATCCAGCAAAGGCCTCAATTTAAGGGCGATCGTTTCACGCGCCCTAAAAATGCGTGACCGCACGGTACCTATCGGGCAACCCATAATCGTCGCAATTTCTTCGTAACTCAAACCTTCTATTTCGCGTAAGGTAATTGCTGTGCGCAATTCTTCGGGCAGGCTTTCAACTGTGTCGTTCACTGTCTGCGCGATTTGCTTGGTCATCAGGGTAGATTCCGGCGTTTCTGTCGTACGTAACTCATCGCCATTTTCAAAATTTTCAGCATCTTCTATTTCAATATCAGTGCTTACAGTTGGCCTGCGCCCCACGGAAACCAGATAGTTTTTAGCGGTGTTGATGCCGATACGATACAGCCAGGTATAAAAAGCACTGTCACCACGAAAATTAGGCAATGCACGGTATGCCTTGATAAAAGACTCTTGCACCACGTCTTCAATCTCTGACTGGTCGCGTATCATACGGGAGAGCAAGCGGCCCAACTTGCGCTGATACTTATCTACCAATAAGCCGAAGGCACGCTTATCACCACGCTGTGCGCGCAACACTAGCTCATGATCTATCTCACGATTACCGGAGGTTGGAGTAATAGCCACTACGGTCAGGTTCCCTGTAGACTCAGTTTTACTTTGTTGGATTTTATTATCGTGCCTGCCACCTGCACAAGTATAACCTTGCGCAGCAGGTTGGATAAAGCTAAATTGCACTAATTCTTGAATTTTACCGGGTCGTATCATTGTCTATCCCCTCACAATCATTACAAATTAATCATTTAAGCGGGTACTTTCTCATCCCTGAGGCACTATTGCTATTGCCTTTTATAATGACCGCGATACACTCTCATAAGTTCCTAAGCGTTAAAACTCCACACCCACACATGACTAAATTATGAAGCAATTCGATGTTTTGATTATCGGCAGTGGCCTCGCAGGCTTATCCCTTGCATTACGTACTGCGGCGCACAAAAAAATATGTTTAGTGAGCAAGCGCGAAATCAATGACTCTGCCAGCAACTGGGCACAAGGCGGCATTGCCGCTGTATTGAACGACACTGATTCTATTGAAGCGCATATTCAGGACACTTTAACCGCCGGTGCCGGCTTATGCGATGCTGCTGTCACCAGAAAAGTAGTCGAGCATGGCAAAGAAACCATAGATTGGCTGATTGAACAAGGCGTTAACTTTACGCGCGAGCATGATGATAGCGGCTATCATTTAACACGCGAAGGCGGACACAGCCATCGCCGCGTAATTCATGCCGCAGACGCGACTGGCCATGCCGTGCAGACAACACTCGCTGAAAAAGTACGCCAGCACCCCAATATCACCCTGCTTGAAAATCACATTGCAGTAGATTTAATCACCGCACACAAAGTAAAAGACAAGCACTCGCAACTTGCAAGCAACAATGCCTGCCTGGGCGCCTACGTCCTGGATAATACAACGGGCAAGGTTATCACGATTGGCGCACAAAATACGGTACTGGCAACTGGCGGCGCAGGCAAAGTTTACCTGTACACCACCAATCCGGACATCAGTACGGGTGACGGAATTGCTATGGCTTGGCGTGCAGGTTGCCGAGTCGCCAATATGGAATTCATTCAATTCCACCCCACCTGCCTATTTCATCCACACGCAAAGTCTTTTTTGATTTCCGAGGCAGTTCGCGGTGAGGGTGGTTTGTTAAAACTGCCGGATGGCACTCGATTCATGCCCGAGCATGACCCTCGGGCAGAATTAGCTCCGCGCGATGTGGTCGCGCGAGCCATCGACTTTGAGATGAAAAAACGCGGACTCGATTGCGTTTATGTAGATATTTCACATAAATCCCTGGCGTTTATTCAAGAACACTTTCCCAACATCTATCGCCGCTGCCTGGAACTGGGCATTGATATCAGCAAAACGCCAATCCCGGTAGTGCCGGCTGTGCACTTTATGTGCGGCGGAGTGATGACGGATGACAAAGGCCGTACTGACATCAACAACCTTTATGCCATCGGTGAGACTGCTTGCACTGGCTTGCATGGTGCTAATCGCCTTGCCAGCAACTCTTTACTTGAATGCCTGGTGTTCGGCCAAGCTGCCGCAGAGGATATTTTAAGCCAGCCTGTGCAACCCATCGCCAGCTTACCGTATTGGGATGAAAGCCGCGTGACAGATGCTGATGAAGAAGTGCTTATCACACACACGTGGGATGAGCTGCGCCGCTCCATGTGGAACTACGTGGGCATTGTGCGTACCGATAAGCGTCTAAGCCGGGCGCTGCATCGCATTCACATGCTACGAGATGAAGTGCATGAGTTTTATAGTAATTTTAAAATCAGCAATGACTTGATCGAATTGCGTAACTTGCTGCAGGTTGCCGAGTTGATCGTAAGAAGCGCGATGGCGCGCAAAGAAAGCCGCGGCCTGCATTACAGCAAAGACCATCCAAACGCCGAGGCGGATCCCATCCCGACTATACTTGAACCCTCAAACTACTACAGTTTATTGGATCGTGAGCATGGACATAAACACGATACCCACCATCACTAAATGTGGGTTACGCGATTTATTGCTGCAAATTTACTTTTGCTGCTAGCCACCCCGTGCATTGCTGACGAGTCATATGTATTATCCAAAGTGTTTGATGGTGATACCGTTGAATTAAACAGCATCAGCGGCAAATTCAAATTACGCCTTAGCGATATAGATGCGCCGGAACATAATCAGGCATATGGCAAAAAATCGCGCCGCGCACTGGTTAAGCTTTGCAAGGGCAATAACATCAACGTAAACGCTACAATTCTTGGCACGGATAAATACAATCGCTATCTGGGCAGGCTTCAATGCAATCGTGTTGATGCAAACCTGTACCTGGTTGAGCATGGCTTTGCCTGGTATAACGAAAAATATTCCAATGATCCTGTCATTCAAAATGCAGCCTTTATGGCACGCAAAAAAAGAATCGGGCTATGGAGGAGCAAAAAACCAATACCACCCTGGATTTGGCGGCAGCAACACCCGCACTCGTAACACGCGTTAAGCATTACAGCTTCAATATGCTTATTAAAAAAACTATTACTAGCTTTAATTGCAATCTACCGTATAATCCTCTGCAATTCATTTACCCTACGCCAACCAATCAGCGTAGCGGTCTCTTACTTTATTATCTTCATATATCTCATATTGAATGATAACCATATATGCCTAGACCTCGATTGGTGTTGCTTCATAAGTAATGGGTCGGCTTAAACTCAAGCTGGAGCTTTACATTGACAACACAAACTAAAACTATTGAAACAAACTCGTCTATTGATGGCGTTCGACCAGAAGCCATTAAACCTGATTTAACTATTGAACAAAGCACCCTTAACTTTAACGAGTTAGGCCTGTGCGAACCTATCCTGCGCGCCATTAGCGACACTGGTTACACCCACCCGACACCGATACAGGCGAAAGCGATTCCGCTGGTATTAAATGGTGGAGATTTACTGGCCGGCGCCCAAACCGGCACTGGCAAAACAGCAGGATTTACTTTACCGATTCTGCATTTACTCAACCAAAAGCCGTTAACTGAAATTGCAAAAGGTCGTCCACGTTGCTTGATGCTCACACCGACACGTGAACTTGCTGCGCAGATTGAAGAATCCGTAAAAACTTACGGCAAACACTTGCCGCTAACCTCTACCGTAATTTTTGGCGGCGTAAACGCTAATCCGCAAATTGCACGTTTAAAAAAACCGCTCGATATTCTGGTTGCCACACCGGGCCGCTTGCTGGATCATGCCAATCAGAAGAACGTCGATCTATCCGGCATTGAAATTCTGGTGCTGGATGAAGCTGACCGCATGCTGGATATGGGTTTTATCCGCGACATTAAAAAAATTCTGGCGCTATTGCCTAAACAGCGCCAAAACCTGCTGTTTTCAGCGACATTTTCAGATGAAATTAAAGCTTTAGCCGATGGCCTGTTGCATAACCCGGGCTTCGTTGAAGTTGCACGCCGCAATACCGCATCCGAACTGGTTGAACAAACCGTGCATATGGTGCCGCAAGCGCATAAACGCGACTTGATGAGCCACCTCATTAAACAAAACAATTGGAAACAAGTACTGGTATTTACGCGCACCAAACACGGCGCAAACCGCCTGGCCGAAAAACTCATCAAGGATGACATTCAAGCAGCAGCGATTCATGGCAACAAAAGTCAGGGCGCACGCACTAAAGCACTGGCGCAGTTTAAAGATGGCACTCTGCGCGTATTGGTAGCTACCGATATTGCGGCACGCGGCCTGGATATTGACCAACTGCCACAAGTGGTGAATTTTGAACTGCCAAACGTGCCGGAAGATTACGTGCACCGTATTGGCCGTACCGGCCGTGCCGGCAGCAGCGGCGCGGCAGTGTCTTTAGTGGATCGTGAAGAAATTAAATTGCTTAAAGATATCGAAAAGCTGATTAAACGTGAAATACCAAGGGTAGCCGTTGAAGGCTTCACCCCAGCCAGCAATCCTGAGCCGGAAGCACCGCGTCCGCCACGCCCGCAACATGGGCAAAAGCGTAAACCGCAGAATAGCAATCAACAAGCAAACACCACACAAAAAGCACCTAACAAACCTATGTCAGAAGCAGCACGGCACCAAGCCATGCCGCAACCGGCAATATTTGCGCCTAAACCTGCTGGCTATGGTAACAAACCTCGCGGCAACACCGGCACCAACCCCGGCAGAAGCGGCCCGGCAAAGGCTAACCCAAACAAAGGTACAGGTGGCGCTAACAGTCAGCACCGAAGTGGCGGTAGAGGACGATAGGTAAAAACGCATCAAATAATGATGCAATTTTGCTAAACTTTGCACTATTCCAACTGAACTTGCGTTTGTTTCGATCATGAAAATCTGGGTAGATGCTGACGCCTGTCCTGTCGTCATTAAAGAAATTTTATTCAGGGCAGCGATACGTACGCAAATTAGTACCACACTGGTAGCCAACCAGTTTTTACGCACGCCGCCATCGGCTTATATCAAGACCATGCAGGTGCCAAGCGGCTTTGATGTAGCTGACAACAGAATTGTTGTAGAGATGGAAGTTGGCGACTTAATCATTACTGCCGATATTCCGCTTGCAGCCCAAGTAGTTGAAAAAGGCGGATATGCCCTTAATCCACGCGGCGAGCTTTATACGATTGCCAACATCAAGGAGCGGCTGGCCATGCGCAACCTGATGGAAGAGCTGCGTAGTAACGGTGTGGATATTAGCGGCCCCTCCACCTTTAACCAAAGTGACCGTCAGGCATTCGCTGCGGCACTGGACCGTTTAATTACCAAACATCACAGAATATAAAGTCCATATATAAAAAACCTAGATATAAAATTTAGGCAAATCCAAAATATAGATTAAAATTCCAAACTTAATTTTTACCCAGTCTTATTTTTAAAAAGCCCAGCTTGAGGAATGCACCATGCAAATTGCAATGAACACCGTAGTATCAATGACTTATGAACTAAAAGATGCCGATGGCAATGTGCTTGAATCCAGCGCTGAACCAGTAGCCTATTTGCATGGCGGCTACGACAATATTTTCCCTAAAGTAGAAGAAGCCATGCATGGCAAAGATGTCGGTGACGTAGTAACGGTAGATTTGCAGCCAGCTGATGCCTTTGGCGAGTATGACGAAGAATTGGTGCAAATCGAGCCAGCGACCGCTTTTCCGGCTGCAGAGTTAAAAGTAGGCATGCAATTCGAAGGTGAAGACGAAACAGGCGAAGTGATCTTGTACACAGTGACCGAAATTGCCGACGGTAAAGTCGTTGTAGACGGCAATCACCCATGGGCGGGCGAGCGTGTTATATTTACAGCAACCATTACTGATGTACGTCCTGCAAACAAGGAAGAAGTGACACATCAACACGTACACGGTGCTGGCGGCCATCATCATTAATTGATTCCTTTAATTGATGTTTTAATTGATATAAGGTGCCACCAATGCGCATGAATCACGTTTCTGTACTCAAAACAGCTGCCGGTATCGCGCTTTTGGTTTGCACCCAGACTGCTCCAGCAGCCAGTTTTTACCGTTGTGGCAGCAGTTATCAAGATACGCCGTGCGCAAGTGCTGGCGTTAACAATAAAACAATCAAAAGCAGCGCAAAAACTACGAGCAGTGTTTCCAGTAACGACGACTTACAACAATTTGCAAAAATAGATGCAGATTGCAAACAACGCGGCGACGCTACTAAAAAAATCAGCTGGGCACGCGAAGGTGGTAAAACTTTAGACCAGCAGCTGGAATCCGCAAAAGATGGTCACACACAAGCGCTGATGAGAGACGTCTACAACCATCGCGGCTCATCATTAGACATCAGAAATGCTATTGAGCAAGAATGCATGCAGCAAAAAGAGCAGGATAAGCTCGCCGACAAACTAATCATCGAAGCGCAGAAATTAAGAAGCAACGGAAAAGCTGGCATAGCAAGCCCTGCAAGTAGCAATTCCCAGCTTAATCCAATATCCAGCGAAACAAACAATAACGAAACAAAAACCAGTGACGCAGAAAGCCGTGCCAAGCCTGACGACAATAAAGCAAAATGTTCAAGTCTAAAAACTGATGCGGAACGTATTGCCACCCAGCGACGCAGGGGCGGCAGTGTCAATTACATGAATGATTTGAAACAAAGACAAGAATTAGTTGAAGACCAATTAAAAACCACAGGCTGTTAGTCTTTCCTGGTTTCGCTACCCGCTAGCCACCCTGGTTTTACTTATAAACTTAATTGGCAGCCATATTTTTTAACTTGTACAACACTTCCAATGCCTGCCTTGGCGTTAAATCATCCGGTTGAATGATCTCAAGCTCGGAAACCACTGGATGCAATTCTGCCTCAATTGGTGTGCTATCCACCAGAAACATATCCGGCTGTTCAGCGTTTGTTGCAACCTGCTTGCTTTCCAACTGGGCAAGTTTTCGTTTCGCGGCTGCCACTACACTTCTGGGAATCCCCGCCAACTGCGCAACCTGCAAGCCATAACTCTGGTTTGCGGCACCCTCTTCCACCTTATGCATAAACACAATGTTATTACCGTGTTCTACCGCATCCAGATGCACATTCGCAGCATATTTGAATTCATCCACGATACGCGTCAGCTCAAAATAATGCGTGGCGAATAAGGTATATGCCCTGTTTTTTTCCAATAGCTGTTTGGCCACAGCCCAAGCCAGACTTAGGCCATCGAACGTGGAAGTGCCGCGCCCGATTTCATCCAGCAGCACCAGCGTTTTGTCCGTGGCATTGTGCAGGATATTGGCGGTCTCTGTCATCTCTACCATGAACGTAGAACGGCCGCCAGCCAAATCGTCAGATGCGCCAATTCGCGTCATAACGCGGTCAATTTCGCCGATTTTCGCAGATGTTGCCGGAACATAACAGCCGCAGTGCGCCAGCAAAACAATCAGGGCGGTTTGCCGCATAAAGGTAGATTTACCACCCATATTAGGCCCGGTAATCAGCAGTAGCTGACGATACGGATTCAGCACAACGTCATTGGCAATAAAGGGCTGACCGGAGGTCTGTACTGAAATCTGCTCTACCACGGGATGGCGGCCATCGATGATTTCCATTCCAGCTTCGGTCGTAAATTGCGGCGCCACATAATTCAAGCTAACTGCCCGCTCGGCAAAACAGCAAAGCACATCCAGAGAGGCTACCGCTCCGGCATTCGTTTGCAGCGCAACAATATATTGGCCAAGTTCTGCCAGCACCTGCTCGTAAAGCATTTTTTCACGCGCCAGTGCGCGGTCATTCGCACTCAGCACCTTGTCTTCAAACGCTTTGAGTTCCGGCGTAATAAAGCGCTCGACATTTTTCAAAGTCTGGCGCCGCCTGTATTCAGCAGGTGCGCTTTCAGCCTGCGTCCGGCTCATTTCGATATAAAAGCCATGTACGCTGTTGTACTCGACTTTCAGGTTGGCAATACCTGTGCGCGCTTTTTCGGCAGCTTCAAATTGCAGCAAAAAGTCACCATGATTGGTTTGAATAGCGCGCAATTCATCCAGCTCGGCATCATAGCCATCGGCAATCACGCCGCCTTCGCGCAACACTACACTTGGCTCCGCTTTAATTGCGGTTGAAAGCAATGTCACTGCAGCACCAGGGGCAATCAAGTTCTCATCTAACGTCTGCAGCAAATTTGACGTGTGATTTTGTAATAGTACTTGCAGTAGCGGTAACTGCTGCAGACTTGATGCCAATCCGGACAGATCGCGCGGCCGCGCAGTTTTCAGGGCAATACGCGCCGTAATGCGCTCAATATCACCGATAGGTCTCAGCGCCTGCCTTAAAGTGGAAAACTGATTGCTTTGTATCAGGTCGGCAATCGCTTCGTGCCGCTTCATGCTTAAGTTCCGGTCTTGCAGCGGATGATGCAGCCATTGCCGCAGCAAGCGTGCACCCATTGCAGTTTGGGTAGTATTCAGCAGTGAATATAGTGTAGGGGAAGCTTCACCGCGCAATGTAACGTCAATTTCCAGGTTACGGCGCGTAGCGGCATCCAGCTGGATATACGCGCTAGTAGTCTCCACACTGATCGCATTGATATGCGGCAAAGTCGTGCGCTGTGTATGTTTCACATAATCCAGCAATGCACCGGCCGCACAGATGGCAGGCTTTAAATCCGCACAGCCGAAACCGTTAAGATCATAGGTATTGAATTGCCTGGTAAGGGTATTGAATGCGCTATCAAAATCGAACTGCCATGGACTCAGGCGTTTTTTCGCAACCTTACTTGACACGATTGCGGCATGCTGAAAATCATCTGCGAACAAAATTTCGCTCGGCGCAATGCGTTCGATTTCCTGTGCCAATAGCCCGACTGCAATTTCACTCAGGACAAAACTGCCGGAGGCTAAATTCAGACGTGCCAGGCCAATGACGCCATCCGCCTGAAAAATACTTAATAGCTGATTATCACGTGACTCATCCAGCAGCGCCGTATCGGTTAGAGTACCGGGCGTTAAAATACGCGAGACTTCGCGCGCCACAGGGCCTTTGCTCGTTGCCGGGTCGCCTACCTGCTCGCAAATGGCAACCGCTTCACCTAACTTGGCAAGCTTTGCCAGATATTGTTCTGCCGCATGATATGGCACGCCCGCCATTTTGATGGGCTGACCATTGCTGCTGCCACGCTGCGTTAAGGTGATACCAAGCAGCTTGGACGCTTTTTCAGCATCATCAAAGAACAGTTCGTAGAAATCCCCCATGCGATAAAACAGCAACATGTCCGGATGCTGTGCTTTAAGCCCTAAATACTGGCGCATCATCGGGGTGTGATTCTCAATGTTCACGGCTGATTCAGCCGCGTCATTGTTATTTTGCTTCATGGTCATTCAAATGGTCACAGATAGGCTCAAAGTGGGTGTATTTTAACCCACTTAAACCCAATCAATCACCAATTCAATCAATCACTAATTTAAGGTGTGTTAATCCAACTTTTCTATGCCCATGGCCTTGAGCACATATTTTTCATAAATAGGCTCTGAGGTGCCTTTTTTCATCTTGTACATAAAGTATTTTTCAAAGGCGATTTTTGCATAATGCACCCACTTGCCTTTCTTCATCCAGTTCCAGTTGCGTGGCGGAATTTGCGGTAAGGCAACAAAAACCGCCCCGGTGTCGCCCATATCCGCCAGACAAATCGCATTCCAGGTTCCCTTCGCATCGGCCGCCTCACCAGTCAGGTCGGCGGTGATGTTGTGTACGATGGCGGTCACCATGGATTCAATCATGTAACCTGTTTTAGGCGCACCGGTAGGGATTGGTGTGACTTCTACCGGTGGAATCGCAACACAAACGCCAGCGGCAAAAATATTACGGTACTTTTTACTGCGCTGATATTCATCTATCAACACAAAACCTCTGGGGTTACACAAGCCTTCTACCGCCGCAACCGGGTCAACCCCCTTGAATGCCGGCAGCATCATTGAGTATTTAAATGGCAGTTCATGCTCTTTCACTACATTGCCGTTGAGGTCATGCTCGGTCACAAACATTTTGCCCGCTTCAACTTTTGTCACTTTGGCATTGGTAATCCACTTAACATCGTTGCTACGGTATTCGGATTCCAGCATGCCTTTGGAATCGCCCACCCCGCCTAAACCCAGATGCCCGATATAAGGTTCGCTCGTCACGTACGTGATAGGCACTTTGTTGCGTATTTTCCGCTTACGCAAATCCTTATTCACAATAAAGGTGTATTCATAAGCCGGACCAAAGCAGCTTGCCCCCGGCATGGCGCCAATGATTACCGGTCCTGGATCTTTAATAAACTCCTGATAAGCGGCCCAAGACTCCTCTGCATGATCTACGGTACAGATTGAATGCGTATAGCCACCGTTAGGACCAGAACCTGAAACTTCATCAAAAGACAGTTTAGGCCCGGTGGTAATCACCAGATAATCGTAACTTAATGAATCACCATTCGCCAGTTGCAGCTTATTCTGCTCGGCATCAATCTTGCTGACAGGCTGGGCGATAAAATTAATGCCCTTTTTCTCCAAATAGGGACGTATCGGGAAAGTGATTTTTTCGCGTTTGCTCCAGCCAACAGCCAGCCACGGGTTAGAAGGCACAAACTGAAAGTAATCAACCGCATTGACGACGGTAATCTGGTGTTGGTTGCCAAGCTTCGCTTTAAGCTCATAAGCAGTTGGCATACCACCAATACCTGCGCCCATTATTACGATATGTGCCATTTAAATTCTCCTCTGTTGTACGGGTATACTTTAAATCAGGCTAATTTAAAGTAACCGCTTGCTACCACTTCATGAAAACTACTGACTAAAGATTTGGTTAATTTCCTGTAAACGCGCTTCATCAAGCTCACCCGCTGCCGCCGAAAGATTAAGTAACGCCTGCAACACCTGATAACGGCCACGGGAAAGCGCAAGACGCGTGTTATGTAACTCCTGCTCTGAATTCAATACATCCAGGTTCGTACGGTCGCCTACATCCCGTCCCAACCGGGTGGAATCCAGCTTGATTTCAGCTGAGTGCACTGCCTGCTCCAGCGCCTTGACCTGTCCCTGTCCTACAGTCACTGCCATCCACGCTGATCTGGCATCGCGAACCACTCGTTGTCGCGCAACATCAGTTTGACTATGAGCTTTATCTTCCAGTGCCAGCGCTTCCTGGTAACGTGCATCCTGCATACCGCCACTGTAAAGCGGGATAGTCATCTGCACGCCCAGACTCAATTGGCGATTGGTAAGGTCAGCATCACCGCTGCCCAGCCCCTGTAAGCGCTCTCCACCTGCCTGCGCGACCAGATTAAGCACCGGCGAATGCCTGGACTGGAACTTTCCGGTTTCAGCCTGGGCGATTTCTTGTTCCAGTTGCTGCATATGCACCTGCGGATGGTTACTTTGTGCACGCGTCAGCCAGCTTTGCATGTCGCCGCTGACATAACGCTGAAAATCCACTTTATTTGGCAGCGGTGCCAATGCTGCATCCCGGTTACCCGAAATATCGCCCAATGCTTCGCGCGCGAGCTGTAAATTGCTTTCAGCCTCCAGTACTTGTGAGGCGAGTATGTCATAACGCGCTTGTGTTTCATGGGTATCAATAATAGCGACATCGCCTTCAGCAAAACGCGCTTTTGCACTTGCCAACGCTTCTGCCACTGCCGTTTGCTGTGCTTTAAGCGCTGTCTGTACGTCTGCTGCAAGCAGGGTATCAAAATAGGCCTGCGCTACACGCAGCATCAACTGCTGCGCCTCCACGGCTAATTGCATCTCGGCGAGTTCAGCTTGTTTATTCAACTGCTTGACCGAGCCGGAGCGCGTAGCATCATATAGTGGATATTCAGCACGCAGGTTCAGGTTTAAATCGAGGCCGCCATCCGTTTTGGTACGGAAATCTGTTGTACCTTTATTGCTGGTACTGGAACCAATAAACTGGGCGTTGGAAAAGCGTGCGTCAGTGATTTTATTGTCGTTGCTCACACCCGCCGCACCGGCATTCAATGATAATTGCGGGCTTTTTAACGCACTTGCCTGCAGGTTTTTTGTACGTCCCGCTTCTGCCGCTGCTCTTGCGGAAGCAAACAGCGGATCTTGCTGGCGCGCAGCTTGCCAGGCTTCCAGCAGATCAAATGCCTGTGCTTGGCTTGCGCTCAACAGCAGCAACATTACCGAAAATCGAACTGAGCGACGCATCAACATGGTTAACAACCCGCAGGAACCCCAAGTTTACGTACGATGTTTTCCATCAGGCACCAGCCGGTAAAACCGCTTTGTAACAGGTTGAGGCCAATGAACGCCGTAAAATACAGCCAGTAATGGCTTATATAGAATGGGCTATCCGCCATGCCAAGTGCAAGCGATAACAGAATTAAAAAACCGGCAATCACGCGAACAAGTTTCCACGAAGTCATCTTAATTTCTCCTAATCAAATTTACGGCGGTACGCAACAAAGTAAAGCAAAGGAATCACTATCAGTGTCAGCACCGTTGAAACAAAAATACCGAATATCAATGAGATGGCAAGCCCATTAAATATAGGATCATCCAGAATAAAAAAAGCTCCCAGCATCGCAGAAAATGCTGTCAGCATGATTGGTTGCGCACGCGTAATAGCCGAGCTAACCACCGCATCCTTAAAGGGTTTACCTGCGGCAACTTCCAGATTAATAAAATCCACCAGCAGGATAGAGTTCCTGACAATAATCCCGGCCAGTGCAATCATGCCGATCATCGAGGTCGCGGTAAATTGCGAACCCAGCAGCGCATGCCCCGGCATTACGCCGATGATGGTGAGCGGGATAGGCGCCATGATAATCAACGGCGTCAGATACGAACCGAACTGCGCAACAACCAGCAAATAAATCAATATCAGGCCGACCGCGTAAGCCGCGCCCATGTCGCGGAACGTTTCATAGGTGACCTGCCATTCGCCATCCCATTTAATGGCGTAGCCACGCTGGCTGTCTTCCGGCTGCTTAATAAAAAACTCGCCCAGCTTGCCTTCTCCCGGTACCGGAATCTCACTCACCGCCTTGCGCATGCCAAACAGGCCATACAACGGGCTGTCCAGCTTGCCTGCCATATCGCCCATCACATAATTCACAGGTAATAGATCTTTGTGATAAATAGGCTGGTCGCGCAAAGTATTTTCTATAGTGACAAGTTCACGTATGGGTACCAGCTTGCCGCTTGACGTTGAAACTGAAAGCTTGAGCAACTCCTCAAGGTCCGCCTGTGCTGATACTGGCAGACGTAGCCGAGTGGCTGTGGGATATTTACTTGCATCATGCAGATAAGTTACATCTTCGCCGGCAAGCCCTGCGCGCAGAGCCGCTACAATGGCCGCCTGCGGCACCCCCAGCAATGCGGCTTTTTTCCTGTCGACGACCAGCTCGATTTTCTTGGCATTGTCGATACCGCTGTCATCGGTATCGACAATGCCTTCGCTATGCTCAAATACCTGGCGCACCTGTCTGGCCAGTTTTAATCTATCGGCATCATCCGGACCATAAATCTCGGCCACTATGGGTGAAATCACTGGCGGTCCGGGCGGAACTTCTACCACTTTCACTTTGGCACCCATATTACGGGCGATCTTTTGCAGCTCCGGCCTTACCTGGCTCGCAATCACATGGCTTTGTTTATCACGATGATGTTTATCAACCAGATTCACCTGAATATCGCCAAGCTCACCGCCAGCTCTCAAGTAATACTGCCGTACCAGACCGTTAAAATTGATTGGGGCAGCCAGGCCAACATAAGCCTGATAATTAGTTACTTCCGGCACGGTGGATAAATAGGCCGTCATTGCATGCAATACGCTCGCCGTTCTTTCAGCCGGAGTACCTGCCGGCATATCGACCACGACCTGAAACTCTGACTTATTATCAAATGGCAGCATTTTCATCACTACGAGCTGCGCGACTGGCAGGACGAGTGACACAACAATAAGTCCAAGCACGACCAAACCGAGTTTACGCCTGTTCTTTTTACCGTTCTGGTCACTTAAAAATGGATTGAATATGCGTACAAAAATGGGGGCAATACGCTGTGCAAGGGCATCTTCGTGCTGGGCGTGACGCAGCCAGATGCGCGACAGCCAAGGGGTGACGATAAAAGCCACCGCCAAAGAAATCAGCATGCCCATACTTGCATTGATGGGAATCGGGCTCATGTAAGGCCCCATCAATCCGCTCACAAAAGCCATGGGCAGCAATGCGGCAATGACTGTCAGTGTCGCAAGGATAGTGGGGCCGCCAACCTCGTCAACAGCCGCGGGAATGATCTCCGTCAATGTGGCCGTTGGGTGAAGCTTCATATGGCGGTGGATATTTTCCACGACCACAATCGCATCATCGACCAGAATACCGATTGAGAAAATCAGCGCAAACAATGAAACACGGTTGAGCGTGAACCCCCATGCCCACGAAGCAAACAAGGTGGCGGTTAACGTCAGGATTACCGCGGTGCCAACAATAACAGCCTCGCGGCGCCCCAGTGCAATCAATACCAGCAGAACCACGGCTGATGTTGCAAAAATCAGTTTCTGTATCAGTTTCTGCGCTTTTTCATTGGCAGTCTCACCGTAATTTCTGGTGATTTTTACCTCAACGCCAGCCGGGATCAGCACATTGCCAAGACTATCAATTTGCTTGATAACCGCATCAGCGACTTCCACTGCATTCTGGCCAGGTTTTTTTGTCACACTGATGGTGACGGCAGGATGCTCTACATTGCTATTACCTTCGCCGTACCAGACGTAGCGCTCAGCCGGTGGCGGCCCGTCAGTCACTTCTGCAACCTCGCCCAGATATACAGGGTGACCCGCATGCAATCCTACAACCAGCTCGGCAACATCTTTAGCGTCGGCAAGATATTTGCCAACCTCAACCGCAACCGCCTGATTGTTACTGACCAGTTCCCCCAGCGGCGCACCCAGATTAGCTGACTGCAAGGCTCGGCGCATATCCTCTACGGTGACATTGGCGGCAGCCATTTTGACTGGATCTAACGCTATATTCACGGCGTGGCCGGGCCCGCCATGCGTTACCACCTCGCGCGTTCCTTTCACATGCTTGATTTCCGCCTCAAGCGCGTGGGCAACCCGCTCAAGCTCATACGCGCCGTCCTGATTATTTTTTGCATAGAGTGTGGCAGTGAGAATAGGCACATCATCTATGCCTTTGGGTTTTACGATAGGCTCACCCACGCCCAGGTTTTTGGGCAGCCAATCCTGGTTGGATTGGATTGTGTTATAGAGCCGTACCAAGGCCTCGGTACGGGCGATACCCACTTCAAACTGAACCGTAATAACCGCCATCCCCGGACGGGAAACGGAAGTCACATGCTCGACATCAGCGATTTGTGACAACACCTGCTCGGCGGGCACCGCCACCATCTGCTCAACATTTTTAGCGGACGCACCAGGGAACGGAATCAACACATTTGCCATGGTAACGTTAATCTGCGGCTCTTCCTCACGCGGCGTCACCAGCACGGCAAATATGCCGAGCAACAGGGCAACCAGTGCTATCAGGGGCGTAATCTGCGCCGACTGGAAATATCTGGCGATACGTCCGGAGACGCCCAAACTACCTGAATTTTCTGTGGCTGAATTTTCTGTGTTTTTATCATGCATGATTAAAGGCTCTTTAAGCTAACGTGTTATTTTTTCAAGAGCTTCTTCGTTTTAAAATTTGCCGCTGCAATTGGATCAAGTGCCACGTTTTCACCGGCCTGCAAACCGGCAACAATTTCAATGTTATCGCCCTGCCCGCGCCCAAGCCTTACTTGCCGCAGTTGCGGGTTGCCTTGGCCATCCACTACATACACAGCCATTAATTCACTACGTTTAATTACCGTCTTTACCGGCACGTAGACCTGTCCTTGCAGATTAGCAAGGTTGGAAAGCAACATGGCGCGTGCAAACATACCTGGGCTAACACTGGAAAGATTCTGAGGCAGGGTTAAACGCACCTTGATCATATTGGTCACAAGGTCGGCTGTCGGCAGTATCGCAATATGCGTAGCTGTTAAGTCACGTTCCGCCTCTATAGCTGCCGGGATCAGCACTTTGATACCCGCACCACTTTTAATACCTGCAATTTGACTCTGCGGCACATTTACCACCACACGCAATTCTTTAGGATCGTATATTGATAGCAGAGGCTCGCCCGGCATCGCCATGCCGCCCTGCTCAGTCATGACCTGGGCAATAACCCCCGCATATGGCGCTGTAATCGTATGCAAATTGGTCTGCACACTAGCCATTCCCGTTTGGGCAAGCTGTGCATTTGTCTGTGCCTCTGCAGTTTTATAGTCTGACTCTGCACGTTCAAATGCAGCCTGGCTGATGTATTGTTTCTCATACAAACGTTTTTTACGCTCGTATTCCTGGCGTGCTGCACTCAACTGCGCACGTGCTGCGGCAACCTGTGCCTGATTAGTCATTGCCTGCTGGGTAGCCAGTCGGGTATCTATACGCGCCAATAGCTGGCCAGCCTTGACTTGGTCTCCAGCTTTTACCGGCAAGGCAGTGATGCTTCCTGAAACCTGTGGTGCTACCAGGCTGGTTTTTACTGCTTCAACCACACCTTCCACTGTAATCATCTGCTGCTGACTGGATTGCATTACAGCCGTAGTTTCCAAGCGCTCAGCCCATACCGGATGCACAAAGCCAGCTACCCCCGCAAACACCAATGCTAACTTATCTAATCGAATCAAGTGGATATTCCTTTTGCAATTTTTGTTACTTATTAATTTCTACATAATATATAACTATGTAGTTATATAGTCAACTTGTAATATTGCTGTATAATTAAATCTGTAAAGTAATAATTGATGGAATTAAAAGTATGAGCGCACTAAATGATCGTTCCCTCGAGTATGTCGCAAAATATTTCAAAGCGCTAGCAGAACCGATGCGCCTAAAGGTATTGAATGCACTGCAGGATGGTGAAAAGAATGTGGGGCAACTGACCGAGATTTCGGGATGCACGCAAGCTAATGTATCAAAACACCTTTCACTGCTTGCCCAATATGATCTGGTAAAACGGGAGTCACGCGGCAACTGTGTCTATTACAGCATTGCGGATCCCAGCGTATATGAACTGTGCGAACTCGTTTGCGGCCAGATTGCAAAACGCATGATCTCGGAACAGGATATCAGGAAGATGTTTATTAATGCAGATCCAGCAACGCCCAGTCATCTGCAATTGATAGAGAATAAAGTTAAAGCGAGTTGAATATCGGCTTCGTGTGATTTACAGCAAAGAAACCAGCATTTTGATACTCAAAACTATCAGCAAAACTCCAAAAACTCTCTTTAATGTTTGAACCGGCAATTTCTGCGTCAATCTGGCACCAACCGGCGCAGTAAAAAAACTGGGGATAGTTACCAGCAGCACGGCGGGCACATAGACGAAACCCCATGTATATCCGGTTGAAGCACCGCTTAAAATACCGTTAATGAGATAGCCCAGCGTGCCGGTGACAGCAATCGGAAAACCTAGTGCGGCTGAGGTACCGATTGCCTTCCTGATGTCCAGGTTACGCCAGGTTAAATACGGCACGGTGAGTGAACCACCGCCAATCGATACCAGGGCGGATATTGCACCAATGCCAAGCGCAACCAGGCTCAACTCGACATTACCGGCCCGGCCTGGGCCAGCGTGTATTTTTTTATTGCGGAACATTTGACTGGCGACATAAGCCATGAAAATGGAAAAAAATATTGCCAGCGCCTTGGAACTGATTTGTGCCGCCAGGAATGTTGCCAAAAATGTACCCGCAATGATGGCGGGGGACATTATCTTAACCAGGCTCCAGACAACTGCGCTATTGGCATGATGCGCACGCAAGCTGGAAAATGAAGTCACCATAATGCAGGCCATGGAGGTACCAAGTGCAATATGCACAACATTGTGCATGGGAAAATTCATATGTATAAAAATGGCGGTCAGTACCGGAACCAATATGCCACCGCCACCGATACCAAGCAAACCAGCCATTACGCCGACAAATGCACCCAATACTATAAACACCAAAACCAACTCTGCACTCATCGCGCTACCTTATAACATCAACTATTAAGCCCCATAATTTCTTATCCGGCTGCGGGATGACGATTTATCCGATCATGCCCTTAAACAAGCGTTTACTTAACCGCAATACCCTGTGCATCGAACAGCCCCTCGAACAGGATTGAACTTAAATAACGCTCGCCTGAATCCGGCAAGATCACGACGATGGTTTTACCGGCATTTTCAGGGCGTTTGGCATAGCGCACGGCTACGGCTACGGCGGCACCGCAGGAGATACCGGAAAGTATGCCTTCTTCGCGGGTCAGGCGTTGCGCGTAAAGCACAGCATCTTCATTCGTGACTTGGGCGATGTCATCCACCAATGATAGATCCAGCGTGTCCGGTACAAAACCAGCACCGATGCCTTGTATTTTATGCGGGGCGGGTTTGAGTGCTTCACCGGCACGTTTTTGTGTGAGTACCGGACTGGCAGCCGGCTCAACCGCGACAGTCACCACTGATTTGCCTTTGGTGTTCTTGAGGTAGCGGGAAACGCCGGTGATGGTACCACCGGTACCGACGCCTGCTACGAATATATCAACATTGCCGTCGGTGGCATCCCAGATTTCCGGGCCGGTGGTTTTTTCGTGAATGGCAGGGTTGGCCGGATTTTTGAATTGCTGCAGCAGCACATAGCGATTGGGGTCTGAGGCTGCGATTTCTTCGGCTTTGGCGATGGCGCCACTCATGCCTTTGGCGCCTTCGGTCAGCACCAGTTTGGCGCCATAGGCAACCAGCAGCTTGCGGCGTTCAATGCTCATGGTTTCCGGCATGGTGAGCGTGAGGGGGATACCGCGTGCAGCGGCAACAAATGCCAGGGCGATACCGGTGTTGCCGCTGGTAGGCTCAACGATTTCCTTGCCCGGCCCCAGCAGGCCGCGCTGTTCTGCGTCCCAGATCATGGCGGCGCCGATGCGGCATTTCACCGAGTAGGCAGGGTTGCGTCCTTCTATCTTGGCCAGTACGGTGGCTGCAGCACCGTCTGTGACGCGGTTCAGTTTAATCAATGGCGTATTACCAATGGATTGGGCGTTGTCTTGATACCAGTTTGACATAAGGATTCCTTTTAAACTTGCGAGGGCCTAATCAACACGATTTTTTGATTGAGCCAAAAGCAACACTTTAACAAATGTGCGTACTAACAAATAATAATTGTTAGCTATTTATATAGTTCAAAAAGTAATTTAGAACTTATTTATTATTTTGGGGTTCATCATTCTGGGGTTCATCATTCTGGGGTTCATCATTTTTGGGCTTTTTAGGCGGCATGATAAATTCACCGGGATGCTGATTAAGCCTCGTGGCTAAGCTTCTCATCAATAAACGCCACTGGTTAAACCGCACTTTACGTGATTTCATTGCCACGTATAACGCCAGGCTAAAACTGACTGTGAGGTTCACCAGACCGATCAGCGCCAAGCCTAATGCAGCGTAGGCCACAGCCTGCCATGTCAGCATAAAGTCCAGGCTGAAGGTAGCAAACCCGACAAACGCAGATGAAAATGCGATGTGGCGAATATCAATCGGCAGACCAAGCAATATGCCAATTCCGCTCATGCCGCCTAATAAGCAGCCAAAATAAAAGTTACCGGCCAGCGCACCCAGGTTATTTTCAATGTAGTTGGCAACGCGCTCCAGGCGCGCACTACCCAGCAGTTTTTGCAACCATGAAACAGCACGCAGGCGTTGCGGGATTTTATTGTAGACCGCCAGATTATCGTGGTAACCCGCGATTAATCCGGACAAAAACAGGCAGACACCGGCAATGGCCGCATAGAACGGCGCGCCACTATGGATAGGATCAATATCCGCCAACAAATGCTGGGCTTTTTCAGGTGTAATAAATGGCTGCCCGGTGTAATAAAGCATGCCCCAGGCAAGCAATATCGCTATTGGAATCGCGATCACCACATTGCCGAAAATCGCAATAAACTGGCTACGCGCGGTATTTGCAATCATGGCGACCAGATTGTCCATTTCCTTGGATTTACTATCAGATGCATTATCAATAGTGGCTGCAATCGCCGCCGCGGTCATCGCCGGCTGCTTGGTGGCCACGGTAAAGTGCAAAATATGGATCAGGATAAAGCCTAAGCCGTAATTCAAACCGAATAGAATGGCCTCAGTCAACGGTGCAAGATGTTGTTTAGCCAGCAAAATTTTAATCATCGCCATGACGCCAATGACTACGCCCGCCCCCATCGCCGACCGCATTAGGGCAAAGTACTCACTGCGATTTTCGGTAATATAATGCTCACCGGTGCGACTCGCGTTTTCAGTAACGCGCACCGCCATTACCTCCATATTTTCTCGCCAATGCTCTTGAAGGTCATTTTTATGGCACTCGCTATACACCAAGGCCTTGAACAACTGCACAATTTCAACATTTGCAGGCTGCCCATGCTGGAAATTATTAAGGATATTCAGCAAATCTTCCAGACGCGAGACTTGCTGCAGTATTCGCTGCAACAGCTGCGTCAGATGAATACTGGTTCCGGCTTGCGCGCTGTTACGCCTGATTTTCGCGACGACAGCCTTGCACTGATCCAGCATCACCAAAATATGCTTGATGTCGATCTGCCCTTCATCAGCAGCCTGAATACTCAAAAGCTCAGCCAATTCGCTTTGCTGCATGACAAAAGGCGAGTCATGCTGTTCCAGCTCGGGATGATTGCGCAACAATTCTGGCTCCAACCCTAGCGCGGCAATGCGGTAAGACAGCACTTGCGAGGCGGCAAACAGATTCTGCTGGCATGATGTAGTCAGCGTCTTTTCGGCCAGATCAAAACGTATTGCTTTAATTAGCTGCACCCATACGTCGTCCGGCACAGCACCCACCCACAGTTCATCGGTCGTCTTCGTGAAAAACAAGGCAAACAGGTCAATCAGGTAAGCGCTATCAACCGCGTCCGGCAATAGCTTATGGGCAATCCGCCTGCGCATTTCGGCAAAAAAACCGGTAAATACAGAATGCCGCGAAATCAAAAACAATGAAAGAGGTTTATGCTCACTCAGCAATTGCAGAATAGCTTCTCGCAGCAGGCGGGCTTTTTCTAAATCCGCGTTAAGTAAATAACAAAGCGCTTGAATCGACTTAACTGCAAAATCGGTTTGATGTGTTTTGGCCGGCCGAATTTCAGCAATTAAACCTGCAATCAATTGTGGCGCGTAATGATGCTGATTGGCATATTGCTCAAATGCCTGCTCAATGGTGCTTGTAGTATTGCTGGTGATTTTTTTCATAGTTAGGGTGATTCCAAAATATGAAAGCAGTCTAACTTTAATTAGACTAAGTTGAGAAAAATTTTTAGCAGACTTAACATGACAGAGCGCGACGAAAATTCGGTAAATTAGTCGCACCATGCCGTGCGCCTAATCTCTCGCTCAAATTATGATATTGCCTGAGTGAAGGCTGATGATATTTTATGTTTTATGAAATACTTGTTGCGTCTGCCACTGGTGGCAGACGCCGATTAGATGATATCAACCAAGTTTTTTTATACTTAAAAAAACTATTTAGGTGATTTAAGGCTTTGCGTTAAATGCGGACTCAAGGTTTGCAGCATTTGCGCAAATACTTTGGGATTGGCTGCAACAATATTGCCGGTATTCAACCAGCTTTCGTTACCTTCAAAATCACCCACAATACCGCCAGCCTCCTGTACCAGCAAGCCGCCTGCGGCAATATCCCATATTGACAGGCCAATCTCGAAGAAGCCGTCAGTCCAGCCTGCCGCCACATAAGCCAAATCCAAAGCTGCCGAGCCAGGGCGGCGGATGCCGGTCGTTTTTTTAATCATGTCTTTCAGCATATCAAGATAGGTATCAAGATGCGTGAAATCGCGGAAAGGAAAACCCGTGGCAATCAGCGAGTCCTGCAATTTACTACGGCTTGTTACGCGAATACGTTTGTCATTCAAGAATGCGCCACGGCCTTTGGTTGCGGTAAATAAATCATTACGCACCGGGTCATAAATCACAGCCTGTGTCAGCACGCCTTTTTGCTGTAACGCGATTGAAATACAGTATTGCGGAAAACTATGCAAGAAATTGGTTGTGCCATCCAATGGATCAATAATCCAGATATTATCAGCTTCCTGATTGCTTTCTCCGCTCTCCTCGCCTAAAAAACCATGGTCTGGATAGGCATCCTTTAGAACATCAATAATCGCCTGTTCCGCGGCGCGATCCACATCACTCACAAAATCATTATAACTTTTGGATTGAATCGTGAGTGAACCTACATCTTGCGATGCACGGTTAATAATACTGCCAGCTTTACGGGCGGCTTTGACTGCAATGGATAGCATTGGATGCATAACTGAATTTTCTTAAAGAACTGATAAAATGCTATTTTAACTTTTATTGACCTTAACACCAAATCAAGTGCTAAGAAATAGTCGAGTCACTCAGGCCTCCCAATTGGAAAAACAAAATATCTTCAACAACATCCGTGTTGTGCTCTGCCAAACCAGCCACCCCGGCAATGTCGGCTCTGCCGCCCGCGCCATGAAAACCATGGGCTTACGCCATCTATACCTGGTAAACCCGTTACATTTCCCTGACCCGCAAGCAACATCGCTTGCCACAGGTGCGGCAGACTTGCTTGAAAGCGCGACCGTGTGCACCAGTTTATCCGAGGCGCTCACTGGCTGCGCACTGGCAATTGGCATGAGTGCGCGTAAAAGGCAAATCTCCCACGAACTCGTCAATGTGAGGGAAGCTGCCTCACGTGCCGTCCAAGTCGCAACGCAGCAACCTATTGCCCTGGTGTTCGGTACTGAGATGAGCGGGCTTTCAAACGCTGAACTTGATTGCTGCCAGCTACTCGCCATGATTCCCGCCAACCCGGAATATACATCGCTCAACCTTGCCGCCGCCGTACAGGTCACGAGCTATGAAATCCGCATGGCAGCACTGGAGGGCAAGCTGGAAACACAGCCTAACCAGCCCGAGCTGGCCACGAACGAGGCACTTGAAGGGTTTTACGCACATCTGGAAGACACATTAATCAAAATCGGCTACCTCAACCCCGGCGCTCCGAAAAAACTCAGTGAACGTATCCGTCGTATCTACGCCCGCGCCAAGCTGGAAAAAGAAGAGGTGAATTTACTTAGAGGTATTTTGACATTGTCGTTAGAACCGAAAAAACATACCAAGTACTAGAATATAGGCTCAAAATTTCAAATCCAACTGTTTTAGTCAACATTAGATTTATGGCATAATTACGCGTTGCAAGCATCTCAGAAAATATATTATTTGGGATGCAGTGCAAGGCGCACGGAGCGCAGAAACTGAGATAGTATGAAATATACAGCGAAGTTACTAGCACCGCGCAACGATGCAATGCGCCCAAATAATGTATTTTTGAGATGCTTTGATGTTTAATCATATAAAAGAAGACATATCCATCGTGTTCGAGCGCGACCCTGCCGCGCGCACGCATTGGGAAGTACTAACCACTTATCCAGGCGTGCATGCACTGCTTATGCATAGACTGAGCCATTGGTTATGGAAGAAAAATTTCTTCTGGCTAGGACGTTTTCTCTCTCATTTAGGCCGCTGGCTGACTGGCATTGAAATTCACCCGGGCGCGACCATTGGCCGCCGCGTCTTCATAGATCACGGCATGGGCGTTGTCATCGGCGAAACAGCTGTCATCGGCGACGATTGCACGCTGTATCATGGCGTCACATTGGGCGGCACTTCCTGGAACAAAGGTAAACGCCATCCCACGCTGGAAGCGGGCGTTGTTATTGGCGCAGGCGCAAAAGTGCTTGGCCCGATCACGATAGGCGAAGGCGCGAAAATCGGCTCCAATGCCGTTGTAGTAAAAGATGTGCCTGCTAACGCAACGGCAGTTGGCATACCTGCGCGCATTCTGGAAGAAGAAAAATCCAGGCAGCGCGAAGAAACGGCACATAAAATCGGCTTTGCTGCCTACGCTGTGGGCAACGATGAAAATGACCCGATGATCAAAGCTATTCACTCGCTGCTGGATCACGCCACCAAACAAGATCAGGCAATATTAGGTTTGCAGGAACAATTGGCCAGATTAAACATGGCGATTGAAACCGATGCTGAAGTAGGCGAGGCCTTTGATGTGCAATCCGCTCCGGGAAAATCTGCAAAAAAACAGGAACAAAAGTAAATAATAGCCCCAATGAACCTAAACGTACAATAGTTGACTAAATTTGTATGGTATTTTACAATCCAATCTCACAATAGATATTTTAAAGTCGAATATTATGCGATTAACAACTAAAGGCCGATTTGCCGTTACTGCAATGCTGGATCTGGCAATACACGAAACGCAAGAGACTGCGGACAACAAGCCGGTCACGCTTGCGGCCATTAGTGAGCGCCAGGATATTTCACTGTCTTACCTGGAACAACTGTTCAGCAAACTGCGACGTCAAGGCTTGGTAAAAAGCATACGCGGCCCCGGTGGCGGATACAACCTGGCAAAAGCCTATACCGATATTTCAGTAGCGGAAATTATTAACGCCGTTGATGAGCAAATCGACGCAACACAGTGTGGTGGCAACGAGAACTGCCGCGAAGAGGGTCGATGCATGACGCATAACCTATGGTCAGCATTAAACACTAAAATTTTAGAGTATTTAGCTGGCGTGACCATTGCGGATTTAGTGACCTCACAACAAGACGGGCAAAAAGTATTGATTACGCCGCGCAGCTGCAATACTGCCAATGAAACAACGTCAGCCGGGGCAGCGGCCTAGGCCTGCCAGGCCACATTAGGCGAAAACCATGACTAGCGTTTACCTGGACCATAATGCGACAACATCGTTAGACAGCCGCGTGCTGGAGGTTATGTTGCCTTGGCTACGCGAGCAATCTGGCAACCCTACCAGCCGCCACATTTTTGGCCGGTCTGCACGTACAGCCATTGAACATGCCAGAACACAGGTTGCCGAAGCTTGTGGTGCCTATGCGTCGCAAGTGATATTTACCGCGACGGGTACAGAAGCCAATAATTTTGCGGTTAAAGGAATTGCCGCAAACCAGGCAGGATTACAGATTTTGCACAGTGCCATTGAGCACCCTTGTGTTAGCCGGCCCGCACAATCATTACAGCAACTGGGTTGTAAAGGCCACCAGGTTGCAGTGGACCAGCATGGAAAACTGGATGTTGCGCAATTAGAGTCGTTACTTGATGTTCCGACCAGCCTGGTTTCCGTCATGTTGGCCAATAACGAAACCGGTGTAATACAAGATATTGCCACGATTGCAGAGATGACTAGGCAAGCTGGTGCTTTAATGCATACCGATGCAGTGCAAGGCTTAGGCAAACTGCCGCTGAATTTTATTGATTTGAACGTGCATGCGATGACGATCTCAAGCCATAAGATTCATGGCCCGCAAGGCGCAGCGGCGCTGGTGCTGGATAAACGGGTTGATATTCAGCCATTGCTGCATGGCGGCGGACAGGAAAGAGGCTTGCGCAGCGGTACGGAAAATGTCGCGGCGATAGTAGGTTTCGGTATGGCTTGCGAACTGGCTATGGCAAACCGGCAGGACTTTGCAAAACATACGCAGGCGTTACGCGACCAATTTGAACATGGCTTGAAATCGCTGAATGCAACGATTTTTAGCAGTCAGGTAGCACGCCTACCCAATACCAGTTTTTTTGCAATCAAAGATATTGAAGGTGAAACCTTGGTGATAGCACTTGATCGCAAAGGTTTTGCAGTTGCCAGCGGGTCAGCGTGTTCCAGTGATAGTACCGAACCCAGCCATGTATTGCTGGCTATGGGCGTAACCCCTGATTTAGCGCGCGGCGCTGTGCGTGTAAGCTTTGGAACACAAAACACCGCAGCACAGGTAACCAGCCTTTTAGATGTACTAAAGAACGAAATTTTAAGATTAAAACAGCTCACCAGCATCGCTGCGTAAACGCCGTTGCCCCTGAGTTTTAAAGAATATTATTTAAAAATATGCAAGGATAATCAAGACAATGTCTGCATCAATAGAAATGCCAGTTTTAAAAGACCATGACGAAGGACTTCATCCAATTTATCTGGATTACTCAGCCACTACGCCGGTAGACCCACGTGTAGCCGCCAAAATGATTCCGTACCTGACAGAGCATTTTGGCAACCCGGCCTCACGCAGCCACCCTTATGGCTGGACTGCTGAAAAAGCGGTTGAAAATGCACGCGAAGAAGTCGCCAAGCTAGTGGGTGCAGACCCTCGCGAGATTGTCTGGACATCAGGCGCGACCGAATCCAACAACCTGGCCATCAAAGGTGCAGCAAATTTTTACTCAGCCAAAGGCAAGCACATCATTACGGTAGCCACCGAACACAAAGCGGTAATCGACACCGTCCGTGAACTGGAACGTCAAGGTTTTGAAGCAACTTACCTGCAACCTGAGCCAAATGGTTTGCTGGATCTGGAAAAATTCAAGGCAGCGATTCGCCCGGACACTGTATTGGCATCCGTGATGTTCGTTAACAATGAGATCGGCGTGATTCAGGACATTGAAGCAATCGGCAACATCTGCCGTGCAAACAATGTGATTTTCCACGTGGATGCCGCGCAAGCTACCGGCAAAGTACATATTGACCTGGAAAAACTGCCGGTCGATTTAATGAGCTTCAGTGCGCATAAAACATACGGTCCTAAGGGTATCGGCGCATTGTACGTACGCCGCAAACCACGTATCCGTATTGAAGCGCAGATGCACGGCGGCGGCCATGAACGTGGTATGCGCTCCGGCACATTGCCTACACATCAAATCGTAGGCATGGGCGAAGCCTTCCGCATCGCGCGCGAAGAAATGGACGTGGAAAATGCACGTATCCGCCGCCTGCGTGATCGGTTGTTACATGGCTTGCAAACGATTGAAGAAGTGTACGTGAATGGTGATTTGGAACACCGCGTGCCGCACAACCTGAACATCAGCTTCAACTATGTGGAAGGTGAATCGTTGATTATGGCGGTAAAAGGTATTGCGGTATCCAGCGGTTCAGCCTGTACATCTGCCAGCCTTGAGCCAAGCTATGTATTGCGCGCTTTAGGCCGCAGCGATGAATTGGCGCACAGCTCAATTCGCTTTTCAATCGGCCGCTTCACTACAGAAGAAGATGTCGATTACACCATTGCGCTGATGAAAAGTAAAATTGGCAAATTAAGAGAACTGTCTCCACTGTGGGAGATGTTTAAAGAAGGTGTGGATATATCAAAAGTCCAATGGGCAGCGCATTAAAAACTCATTCTTTGTCCGTTTGGCGTTGTTAGCCGGAGGCTCATTTAGAAAAACTAAATGTCGCCACCATCTGCCTAGTCACGCGAACAAATCACTGAGTTTTAAGTAAAGTTAAATTATTGAGATGAATTAAAAGGCGAAGCAAAATCAAGACAGCAAGCCAAGAAAATCGACGCTTTCTGTAAAGATTTAATATAAAGCAAACGTTTGAAATAGGAAGCAAAATCAAGGCGACAAGCTGAAGACAGTACGAATAGTACGGCGAAGCGCAGTCAACGCCGAGTTTGCGATGTATTTCAAACGCACAAAGGAGAAGTAAAATGGCATATTCAGACAAGGTCCTAGACCACTACGAAAACCCGCGTAACGTGGGTACTTTAGACAAAAATGACCCGCAAGTAGGTACCGGCATGGTGGGTGCACCTGCTTGTGGCGACGTAATGAAGCTGATGATTAAGGTTAATGATAACGGCGTTATTGAAGATGCAAAATTCAAGACCTATGGATGCGGCTCAGCGATTGCATCAAGCTCATTGGTAACAGAATGGCTCAAAGGCAGAACCATTGAAGAAGCTTATGCGATCAAGAATTCTGAAATCGCAGAAGAGCTTGCTTTGCCTCCGGTAAAAATCCACTGCTCAGTACTGGCAGAAGATGCAATCAAAGCGGCAGTAGCAGACATTAGAGCGAAGCAGGCAGCAAAAGAACCTGCTTAAAATTGCGCCCTCTAAGAAATACTTGAGAAATACTTGTTTAACAGAATTGATGAAAGCAACATGGCAATTACACTGACACAAGCTGCAGCTAACCGAGTAGAAAAATTCCTTGCCAACCGCGGCAAGGGCATAGGTCTACGCTTGGGCGTTAAAACTACCGGCTGCTCCGGTATGGCTTATACACTGGAATTTGTTGATGAAATGCACCCAGAAGATATTGCATTTGAAAGCTTTGGCATTAAAATCATTGTTGACCCGAAAAGCCTGGTTTACATCGATGGCACAGAGCTCGACTTCACCAAAGAAGGCCTAAACGAAGGCTTTAAGTTCAACAACCCCAATGTTAAGGACGAGTGCGGTTGTGGTGAAAGTTTCACGGTTTAATTTTTTCCAGCATGCCTGCCGCCCAAACCAATTACTTTCGGCTATTTGCCCTTCCCGAGCAATTTGATATCAATGTTCAATTGCTTGAGGCCAATTACCGGAAAATACAATCCGCCAGCCACCCTGACCGCTTTGTCAGTGCAAGCGCAGCCGAAAAGCTGGCATCGATGCAGTTGGCAACACAATCAAACCAAGCGTATACCACACTAAAAAACCCGGCCAGCCGTGCGAAATACCTGCTGGAACTGCACGGCATTAACGCCATAGCCGACACCAATACCGCCTTGCCTGTAGATTTTTTAATGCAGCAAATGGAATGGCGGGAGCATCTGGAAGATGCAAAAGCTGAGAAAAATATCCCGGCATTAGAGAATCTTTATAATGAATTACGTAGCGAGGCGAAAGCCATGCAAACAGGGCTTACTGACTTATTCGACGCTAAAAAAGACTATGCCTCAGCCACAGAAGAGACCAGAAAATTAATTTTTATCGATAAAGTAAGTACGGATATACACCAGGCGATTGAACATTTAGACTAGCATCTTGGCTGCACATTAAGACCAATTACCAAAAGACCAATCACAAATTCAAGCCTGTCGAAAAGTAAAATAGAACTACAACACAATATGGCATTACTCCAAATATCCGAACCTGGCATGAGTGCCGCACCTCACCAGCACAAGCTGGCAGTAGGGATTGATTTAGGCACGACCAATTCACTCGTCGCCACTGTACGCAGCGGCATGAGTACAGTTTTGCAAGATGACCACGGGCACGCCTTATTGCCTTCCGTTGTTCGCTACGCGCCAGACGGGGAAGTGATTGTAGGGCATGAGGCGCAATCACAACAAAGCGCAGATCCCACCAATACCATCGTTTCAGTTAAACGCTTTATGGGGCGCAGCATCAACGACATTACCGACAGGGCACATATCCCCTATCGTTTTGTGTCAGGCACTGAAGCGCAAACTGCCAAAATGCTGCAAATTGAAACACGTGCAGGCTTAAAAAGCCCGGTTGAAATATCCGCCGAAATTCTTAAAACGCTGAAAACACGTGCCGAGAAATCACTCGGCGGCGATTTAGTAGGTGCAGTGATTACCGTCCCTGCCTATTTCGATGATGCCCAGCGTCAGGCCACCAAAGATGCCGCCCGTCTGGCGGGTTTGAATGTACTGCGCTTACTGAACGAACCCACAGCCGCTGCCGTAGCATATGGTCTGGACAATGCTGCCGAAGGCACCTTTGTGATCTATGACCTGGGCGGCGGTACATTTGATGTGTCTATCCTGCGCTTATCGAAAGGCGTATTTGAAGTACTCGCCACCAATGGGGACTCCGCTCTGGGCGGGGATGATTTTGATCACCGCATCTACTGCTGGGTGTTAGACAAGGTGCGCGAAAGCGTAAGCCAATTTGCGCCATTAACTGAAGGCGATACGCGCTTACTGCTCACCAAGTCACGCCAGGCCAAAGAATGGCTGACTGAAAATTTTGAAGCGCAGATCGTCTGTCGTTTAAGCAATGGCACACTGGTGGATGTAACGCTCACTGCGCCACAGTTTGTAGAAATCACGCAGCACCTCGTGACAAAAACCCTGTCACCCACGCGCAAAGCGATGCGTGATGCGAACCTTGCCATTGAAGATATTAACGGCGTGGTGCTGGTCGGCGGCGCAACGCGCATGCCCCATATCCGGCACGCTGTTGAAGACTATTTCAAACAAGAACCACTCACCAACCTGGATCCTGACAAAGTGGTGGCGCTAGGTGCCGCCATTCAAGCCAACATACTGGCCGGCAACAAAAATGATGATGATTTATTGCTGCTTGATGTAACTCCGCTTTCTTTAGGCCTGGAAACCATGGGCGGCCTGGTTGAAAAAGTCATTCACCGCAACAGCACGCTCCCGATTGCGCGTGCGCAAGAATTTACCACCTACAAAGATGGTCAAACCGCTATGAGTATTCATGTGGTACAAGGCGAGCGTGAACTGGTGAGCGATTGCCGCTCGCTGGCACGCTTTGAGTTGCGCGGCATACCGCCAATGGCTGCCGGGGCAGCGCGCATCCGCGTCACCTTTACTGTCGATGCCGACGGTTTGTTATCCGTTTCGGCACGTGAACAAAGTACCGGAGTGGAAGCGCATATTGAAGTCAAGCCATCCTATGGCCTGTCTGAAGATGAAATCACCAACATGCTGAAAGCTTCTTTTACCAGTGCGGAAAAAGATAAAAAGGCGCGCATGCTGGCAGAAGCCCGCGTCAGCGCCGGTGCTATTATTAATTCGGTTACCGTTGCATTGGCCGTTGATGGTAATCTTATCAGTGACGCAGAAAGAAAAGCCATAGAAGCCGAAGTAGAACACCTGCAAACAATTGCCAATGCAGAAGATGCTACTGCAATCAATAAAGCGGTTGATGCGCTCAACCATGCCACTGAAGCGTTTGCAGCAGCACGTATGAACGCAAGCGTCAGCCGTGCATTATCAGGTAAAAATTTAGAGAGTTTAGACTTGTAGGAGCGCAATTTATTGCACTCCTGCAAAACAAGGAAACAAACAATATGCCACAAATCATCATACTGCCGCACGTTGAACTCTGCCCTGAGGGCGCAGCAATTGAAGCGAATACCGGCGACTCCATCTGCAACACTTTATTGGAGCATGATATTGATATTGACCATGCATGCGATCAGGCATGTGCCTGCACTACCTGCCACGTGATCGTTCGCGAAGGATTCAAGTCACTCAATGCATCATCCGATAAGGAAGATGACCTGCTGGACAAAGCATGGGGCCTGGAACCAAACTCACGGCTATCATGCCAGGCGATTGTCGGTACTGAGGACTTAGTGATAGAAATACCAAAATACAGCATCAATATGGCTAAAGAAGGCCACCGCTAAGACGCCGGGCACTGCACTACCACTGTCGGCTAAAGCCCCAAAGCATTGTCCATAAAGCGCACATTGCCAGTCGCTAGGTCATAAATACCGCCGACAATCGCAATCTGCTTATTGGCTAACATATCCTGCAGAATCTCGCTGCTATGCATAATTTCATCCATCTGCACTTGCACGCTGAGTTCGCACACTTTTGCCACAAATTCAGCATTGGAGGAATCGCGCTGTTCAAGCACGTTTTTTTCAAGGCGCACGGCAGGCTTAATCAAATTGGTAATTTCGCCAATATGGCCGTCCTTAAAGTTATCGCAAGCCGCTTTTACCGCACCGCAGTCAGAATGGCCCAGCACCACGATCAATTTACTGCCCAGGTATTTACAGCCAAACTCCAGGCTTCCGATGGCTTTGTCCGAGGCAATATTGCCCGCCAGACGTACACTGAAAACATCTCCCAAAGCCTGGTCAAACACCATTTCTACCGGTGCTCTCGAATCACTGCAACTCAACGTTGAAACAAAAGGGTGCTGCCTGTCTTTTGTCATCATCACTAGATTATGCAAATCTTTATTAGTCGTTAAATTGTTGGCAAAACGGTGATTGCCATCAACCAGCATATCAAGCGCCTCTTGCGGCGTCATTTTGTCCCGGTCGAGCAGAGGGTGTTTATACATGCAGTATTCCTGAATTAATTTGCTTGTATAGCATTATACCTGACAGCTGCAGCATGCCATGCGGTCAATCGCCCTCTCGCAGATGTTTAAAATACCAGCATGAATTTAAGTCACCTCCCACACTTCCGATCAGGGGCTTGAAATCTCAGGGACTTGAAATTAAGTAAAGCTGACCGTCCTCCACCAATTCAGGATCGCTGGATTTGGCATGTACTTGTATCACCCCAAGAAAATAACGCTGGTTCGGTTGTACCCAAGGTGCACGTCGCACTAGATCTGTAACCTCGATCACGCCCGAGTTTTCTTCATCCTGCGTCATAAATTCCGGACTATTCTTATCAAGGAATCGCTCCGGTGCCACCGTTAAAACCTTATCTGCTTTACCTGTTGCAGGATCAAACTGCCAGATAGAAGCTGCATGCGGATTATCGCCCGGATCTTCCTCAATCAGTAATTTGCCGTCACCTGCCATCGTCACATTGTCAAACATCTGCGCGCCAATGTCGCGCGCGTTCAGCACTACGCGTATAGCACCGCCCTTTTCCGGATGCATCGCATCATCAAAAGTCAGCTGAAACAGCTGGCTGCTTCCGTCAATTTTATCCGTAGTAACAAAATAGAAAATATTGCCATTATTGATATCCCAGGCACCGTCTTCCGGACGCATGAAATTGGCGACTCCAGCAGCACGACCAGCCAGTTCCAACGCATCACCGCTAATTTCAGAAACATCACCCAAATTGACCAGGCTAAAACGCTGCCCTGCCACCTTCAGCGCAGACAGGTTGCCGCCAACCAACCCGGCAAGTTCTGCCGGATTACCTACATTACGTTTTTCACCCACATAAACATAAACCTGTCCGCCCGGGCTGTCGTCCATGCCCATCACCACTGTTTTAATACCGGTACGCGGATTGGCAACGGCATTTTCCCAGGCAAATTTACCCAAATGCGGCAGTTCATAGCTCACCCCGGTTTTTTCTCCGGTCACCACATGTGCAAAAGCCCGTCCGCCGCCTCTGTCCTCTTCACCGTTAAGAAATAAACGTCCGTTAAAACCTTTGCCACTCGCTTCATCATAAAATGCCGATGCTTTTGCCAAGTCAGCCGAGCAAAGGCGGTTAAAACTGTAAGTAGCTGCTGCAATATGCCGATGCTCTTCCGGAAGCCATAGCTCGACTTTGCGTATCTGGTCTCCCCCGTCCAACACTTTCAACGTAGCAATATCCAGCACCCAGCGTGACACAAACGCACCACGCCCGGAGTGCCGACGCAATTTACCCATGTCGGAAGCCAGTTCATGATTCATAAAAACAGAAAGCGTGCCATCACCGTTATCCAATGCCCCAAGCCCATCCGGAACACCGACCATGCGATAGCCGGCCTTGCCTACACGGTCACCAACATTCAACAATGGTTTTACTGCCCAGCCTTCTTTTACAGGCTTAATCCAGGCATCAACAGACTTTGTTTCATTTGAAGCTACGGCGGTACCAACTCCCCAAAAGAAGCTGGTTACCATAATTAAGTGAGATATTTTCATAATGCCTTCCTTGATAAAAATTACCGACTTACCAGTCCGCTTATACAGTACACAGCAAGTTATCAACAAAAAAAGCCCGCTACAAGAGCGGGCTAAAGGGGAGATTGCAAAATAACTTATTACTACTATTTAAATTAGAACATCCATTGCGCGCGCATGATAAGTGCTTGTTCATCATTCACACGTTTTTGGTTGACGATAACGCCACCTGTTGCGCCACCAATCACGTCTTTAAAGTCTGTATTAACATAATTCAACATTAAGCGTGTATTGGCAGTTGGCAAGAATTTAACACCAAGTGTCCAAGCATCCGCTTTTGCAAAACCAGCAGCTTTAGTAGTGATTTTAGTGTCTGCTGTACCTGCAACACCATTTCCGATACCAGCCACGTTGTAATCTGAGGCATCAAACTCGCTGTAACGCAAACCGAGTTCCCACAAACCACCTTTGAATGAGGTTGGATCAAAATCATTTTTAGGTTTTAAGCCACTGAATGCACCACCTTTGTAAGCATCTGCATAATTCTCACCTGTAATCGTCCACAGTGCTTCTGCATACCAGTTTGTTGTGTCTAAATCATAGTGACGTTTAGCTGAGCCAACTGCAGTTTGTGTTGTGAAGTCGTTGTTCTGTTGCATCCACTCAGACTGAATTTTGAATGGACCGTATGCAACCACACCTTCCAAACCTAGACGGCTACGATCTATACCGCTAAAAGTGCCACCTGTAGTAGTAGCTGCAGAGTTAGCTAACACAGGAGCTCTGAAGAATGTTGCTCCACGTGCTTCTGTACGGCCATTAGTACCAACTGTACCTTCTGGAGTGTCGCCTTGTGAGTATGACAAACCTGCATGTAATACCATGTCTTTGTTGCCCAGAATTTCAGCAAAGTTAGCGGTTACACGTCCGATAACATCTTTACCGTCTTCACGAATATCTGTTTCAGCATTTTTCAAGTTACCGTTAGATGCTGCCAAGGCATAGGTCACGCCAGTTAAAGGTGAACCATGTACCATCGCACCGATTTCTTTGGTTGGCGCCAATGAGTTAACAAATGAACGCTCCATAAAGTCAATGTTGTTAGAGCTTGTGAGTTCTTCCAAATTCATTGGCATTTTAAATTGACCGAAACGGAACTGCACTGGTTTCCACCATGCGATGTTCAAATAACCAACATCAAGCGTTGTGGTATTGCCAAGGTCAGCCACCACTTCAGCTTCATAGTAATCTTTCCAGGCAGCTTTGAAACCTAAACGCGCACGACGGATATCGAAGGTATCGGCAACACTGGCGTTACCAATTGAATTTCCAGCACCTGCAGCTGTCGCATTATTTTTGTTATCGTTATAATCAAAAGTACGATAATCAGCATGTACGCGACCATTGAGTTGTGCTTTAAACTTGCCGTCACCGCTTTCAAAGCTTAAACCGTCTTTAAATTTAGCAGAAACTGAACTTGCTTTTTTCTTGTCGGCAGCTTCTTTTTCGCCAGCACGGCCTTTCATTAAAAGCGCGCCTTCTTCTTCTGTTAACACGCCTTTAGCAATCAAGGCGTTCACAATATCATCAGTAGAGTCAGCTAGTGCATTTGCGCCAAAACCCAACATAAATGAGCCAGCTACCGCTGCGGCTACCAAGCTACGTAATTTGTAGTTCATTTAAAATCCCTCTTGTTTAAATAGTGAATTACTGCGTTTTTCAACAGGAGGAATTCTGAGATGTTTCTGTGACAGTTTGATGACAGTTAGTTATTTGGTTAAAAAAACATCAATTGTGTTGTATTTTTACAACAGTCAATTTAAATATAATTTAGACCCTAAACACGCATATCAAATTTAACTCCAAAACAACCATTGTAAATTTGTTAATTTTTTTGATTATGACTATTCATCTTTTTGTCACATTTACTTGTTAGCGTTAATCCTGAAAAAAAGACATGGTTGAAAAATGAATACAAACATCGCAATTTTTAGCAGAGAAAAACCGCAGGAAATTATTACTGATGACATCGCAAGAAAGCTGCGCGACATTATTGATAACAAGCGACTAAGTGCGGTATTTCAACCTATCATCGACATGAAAACTGCCGAGGTCATTGGTCATGAGGGTCTGATTCGCGGCCCGGCAGACAGTCCACTACATTCACCAATGAAGTTATTTAATACAGCGCGTCATTATGGCATGGTGGCGGAACTGGAATATTTAGCACGACATGAAGTGCTGCAATCATTCTATAACCTCAACGGCACTGGCAAGGTGTTTCTTAACATCAGCCCGGATGTTTTTATGAGCAAATATTCCAGATGCGGCGAGACACTTAAATATATTGAAGAAATTGGCCTTGTGCCGCAACAAGTAGTCATCGAGCTGACCGAAAATGCACCTAGCACTGACTATCACCTACTACGCGAAGCCGCACATTATTATCGGGCAATGGGGTTCGAGATCGCCATTGATGACTTGGGCGAGGGTTTCTCCGGCCTGCGTATGTGGTCGGAGTTGCGCCCTGACTATGTAAAGATTGACCAGCATTTTATTCATGGTATCAATCACGATCCGTTAAAACTTCAATTCGTACGTTCCATTCAGGAAATTGCCAACAAATCAGGTGCACGCATCATTGCTGAAGGCGTAGAAACTGAACAAGAGCTCATTGCGATCCGGGATATAGGAATTGCCCTGGGCCAGGGTTATCACATCACGCGACCACAAGGCCAACCTATGGAGTACATACCAAGTCATATTAAACAAACGTTAGCCACCAGAAGCATCAACAATCAGCATATGCTCAACCAGCGCATCACCGTTGAAAGTTTAATGAAACAGACGCCTTGTGTACCTCCGGAATTATCCAATGATGTAGTGCTCCACCAGTTTGAGCTATATCCTGAAATCAACTCCATTCCCGTGGTAAAAAATGGATTACCTGTAGGCATCATCAGCCGCCATCACATCACCAGCCAATTCTCCAAGCAATATTATCGCGAACTATACGGTAAAAGCGCCTGTGAGATGATTATGGACGGCAGGCCGGTGATTGTGGAAAAATCCGCAAGCTTGCATGATTTAAGTGACCTCATGCTGCAGAGTGACCCGCATTACCTTTCCATTGGCTTTATCGTCACGGAAAATGGCGAATATGTCGGCATGGGCAGCGGTCATGATTTACTGCGCCTGTTCACACAAATGCAGATAAGTGCAGCGCGTTACGCGAACCCTTTAACGCTGCTCCCGGGCAACGTGCCTATTAATGAACGTATTGACGTACTTTTACAAGAAAAAGTGCCGTTTGTGACCTGCTATTTTGATCTGGATTTCTTTAAACCTTTTAATGATATCCATGGTTACAAAAAAGGAGACGATGTCATTCAGTTATTAGGGACATTGCTCAAAGAGCAATGCTCCCAGGAATTCGATTTTATTGGCCATATCGGCGGCGATGATTTTATTGTGTTATTTCAAAGCCAGGATTGGGAGGAAAGATGCAGAACCATTCTTGCGCGTTTTGCAGAAGTTGTGAAATGGTTCTACAGCGAAGAGGAGCGCAGCCGGGGTGGCATGGAAGTGGAAGACCGCTTGGGTAACCGTACGTTTCAGCCGCTTATGAGCATCTCAATCGGTGCGGTAATTTCCAGCTCGGAGCATTTTGATTCCCCGCATGATGTTTCAAGCACAGCGGCAATTGCAAAAAAACAGGCTAAAAAAATAATGGGTAACTCTTTGTTTATTGAACGCCGGCAGTAATAATAAAAAAGCCCTCAGGTTTTTACCTGAGGGCTTTTTACTTACTTCTACCTAAGATTGCAGATTAAGCTTCAGCCCGCATGTGCGGGAACAGAATCACATCGCGAATACTTGGGCTATCAGTAATCATCATCACTAAACGGTCGATACCGATACCACAACCGCCCGTCGGCGGCATGCCATATTCCAGCGCACGGATAAAGTCAGCATCGTAGTACATCGCCTCCTGGTCGCCCGCCTCTTTCGCTTTCATTTGTGCATGGAAACGTGCCGCCTGGTCTTCAGCGTCATTCAACTCACTGAAGCCGTTAGCGATTTCCCGGCCCGTTACAAACAGCTCAAAGCGCTCGGTGATTTCCGGATTAGCATCTGACGCACGTGCCAAAGGTGAAACCTCAACCGGATAATCAATAATGTAAGTTGGATTCCATAATTGCGCTTCGGCTGTTTCTTCAAACAGTGCCAATTGCAACGCACCCAAGCCAGCATGATCAAACGGCTTAACACCAAACTTCAGAATTTCTGCACGCAGGAATGCGGCATCATGCAGTTGCTCCAATGTATATTGCGGTGCATATTTCTGAATCGCCCCCACAATCGTCAAACGCTCAAACGGCTTGCTCAGATCCAGCTCACGGCCTTGGTATTGCAGCACGGCTGAACCGGTTGCCGCAATTGCGGCGGTGCGAATACAACGCTCGGTAAAATCCATCAACCACAGGTAATCGGTATAAGCCGCGTAGAATTCCATCATGGTGAATTCCGGGTTGTGGCGCACACTCAAACCTTCGTTACGGAAGTTACGGTTTACTTCAAATACGCGGTCAAAACCGCCAACTACAAGGCGTTTCAAGTAAAGCTCAGGCGCAATACGCATGTACATCTGCATATCCAGGGCGTTGTGATGTGTGATAAAAGGCTTGGCCGATGCACCGCCTGGAATGGGATGCAGCATCGGTGTTTCAACTTCCAGAAATTGATTCTCCAGCATAAAGCCTCGAATCGCAGAAACCACTTTACTGCGCGCGACAAAGGTTGCGCGTGTTTCTTCAGATACAATCAAATCCACGTAGCGCTGACGGTATTTCACTTCCTGGTCTTGCAGGCCATGGAATTTTTCAGGCAGCGGGCGCAGTGACTTGGTAAGCAGGCGAAGCGCAGATACCTTGACTGAAAGCTCACCTGTCTTGGTCTTAAACAATACACCTTCAGCTGCAATAATATCGCCCAGGTCCCAATGCTTGAACGCATCGTAAATTGCCTCACTGTTGTCACCAGTGAGATTGTCTTTAGAGATGAACAACTGAATGCGGCCGCTACTATCCTGTACTGTAGCAAAACTTGCCTTGCCCATTACGCGCTTCAACATCATGCGACCCGCAATGCTTACCTGCACGGCTTTAGGGTCCAGCACCTCGTTGTCAAACCCGCCAAACTCCGCATGCAAAACAGAGGCCTGATGCTCCGGTTTGAAGTCGTTAGGGAATGCAGCACTGCCATTCAACTTTGCGGCTTCACGAATCGCTTTTAACTTTTCACGGCGCTCGGCGATAACATGATTTTCATCCATTGGTAATACTTCATTGTGTTCGGTCATTGTTTACTTTCATCTACTGCTGAATTTACTAGGTCGCTATTTTATTACATTTGCTGATAATTCACGCATTTCAATTTGGTTCATTTTTTTATAAAAACACTACGTGATTTTGGCTTACCATAACGTATCAACTTAAAAAAATACTCATGCCAGAGCTAACAATCTTTTCAATTCATTACAGATAGCCTTCCTGCTCACCTTTTTGTTGATGTATTACTAAGTACTCTGCCAGCGTCTGCAACTCTTCTGGCAACTTTTGTTTTAATAGTGTATTGAGATGCTGCTTGTCATTTTCAGTAAGCTTTTGTGTATGCGCTAAATTGTGCATTTCCGCTACCCCCATTTTCCAAGCTGCAGCACCCAATCCAGCGACTTGCCATAACTGTATGGCACTTAAAGCAATTGCAATACCCGCAGGGTCTGGATCACAAGCAATTCTGGCAGGGGCCGGGGCAATTGCGATTAACTTGGCAACAGCTTCTCTCCACCAGCCTGGTGGATACCCTGGTAGCCAGATCACCCCCTCATGCGCTTGCCTTCGCTTTGCCACACGTTCAAAACTAGTACGGTTTTCAACTAGCAGCCATGACGTAACCTTGGACTCAGCTGTGTACATACTTTTTATCGTGGCTGGCGTAAGCGCAGCAAAATCCGGCATAACAGCCAAATTGATTTCACCCGATGCGTCACGCAGTTTCACATCAGCAGAAATCAGTAATAAAGGAATGTGCTGCTCAATGTTAAATGCTGCAAGGTCTAAAATACTATCCAACCATTGCCATTCTGTTACGCTGATTTCTTTGGTGGCAGCACGTGCATACAACGAAAAGTCACGATACGTGCCAGAGCGCTCATCCGCGGCCCAATTTAGCAAAGCAGTCACCAGCTCGGCTCGGCTAATCGCACGCGCAATAGGCATGGCATCCAGCTGATCCAGCACTGTCAGCAGTCGGTCATCGCTGTGCTGATCAGCCTGTGCTTGCAGGCTTGCACGCAGAGCTTTCCAGCGCGTAGCAATATCATCCTCATCAGGCAAGCCCAGTTCTGAACGTAGTGCCTTAATGTGGCGCAACTCTATTCGATATGGCCACCAATCACCCAGCCTACGTTCTTCATCCACCACTACCCAGGCGTGACGTAATAACCAATCCAGCAAGGTTTCAGCCGTAGACTTTCTCGCCAATCCTGCATCTTTGAGCAAAGTTTCCCAACGACTATTGCCGCCACGTCGCAGCCACAATAACAGTAATTCGCGCCACTCTCCTGGAATAGTTGCAAGTGACGCGGGGTTACCTTCGGCATATCGCCTGCGCTTTTTCGCAACCGCACGCTTATCAAGAAACTCTATTGTTAATGCAACATCTACCATGCATTAGCTCGCCAATTTCTCCCGCACCAACACACCAATGCGTGGTGCCCAAGCCACTTCCGGCTTCTTCTTGGAGGTAACTAAAGTCAGCATGGAAGGATCATACACATTCACATTATGGGTCACAGGTGTAGTGAGCAAATACTGCGCTTTGGTTGCCTGTAAAAAGCTGGCAACGCGCTTGATATTAAAAATATCCAAATGTGCAAATGGCTCATCAATAAACACAAAACCGCCCGGACGAGAATCTTCCATCATCAGCGCCACCAACAAAATCAACGACTTCATTACTTGCTGACCACCCGATGCATCACCGTCATTCATACCGGCGAAGCCTTTGTCATCGAAACTAAAGCGCACCACCAAACCCGCTTGTGACAAACTGACATCATCCGCGAGCAAGGTAACTGCCTCATGCTCAACCGCAATGCCCGCCATATCGCCCAGCACTTTCAGATTTTTTGTATAGCGCCCTACTGTGTGACGAAGCACTTTGACATACTGCTCCCGTGCATTATCGGTTTGACTCCGCGCCATATCGTTATCGCGACGGCGGGTTTCCAAATCTTTTGTTTGAGCATCAAAATCTGATTTAATTTTGTCTCGCAACACAATAATTGTTGCGTCTGTTTCCCAACTTTCCTGCTCAAAGCGCTTTTCAATCTCGCTGACTCTAATATCCACAAGCTCTACACTACGCCATTTTTCCTGCAATTTCCGGTTTTCAGCCGTATCCTGCCAAGCTAGTGGCAGCTTTTCCTTGTCATGTGCAATTCGTTCCAGGCGTTTTTCCTGCTCGGCCCAGCCATCCTTATTTTCTTTGTCTTGAATTTCCTTGGTAAGCAAACTTATTACCTGATCCAAGCGACTTTCACTCTTGTTTTCATCCTGCAACTGCCGATCAACCTTGAGGCGCAATTGCGATAATTCATACGATTTCTCACCCAAAGCACGCCGCTTGGGTAATAGCACATCATAGCGCACCTTTGCATCAGCGAATTCTGCAGCGCGTGCCATCAATTGCACGGTGGCATCAACACCTGCAAGTTGCGCACGAAGTTGTTGAATCTCGGCATTGATAGCTTTAAGCTGTATCTGTAATGGTTCTATGGCACGCTTTAATTTACCGAGTTCATCACGTAGTGCTTCAAGTCTGGCGCGACCAAAGCGCGGTGTATCAGGCGCAGCAAAGCGCCCGCCACGGCGCTCTCGAACATAGCCTGCTTGGGTAACCCAATCCTCGCCTCGCGGTAATTGAGTGCCTGCCTTTGCATCCACTACACGACGCGTGCGTTCCAGAATGTCCAGCATCCAGCCCGGTACAGGGCGGCTAAACTTAATCACTTCCAGCAATGAACCTTGTGGTACAAGTTGCGTTTCCTTGCGTTCAGGAATAATCAGGTGGCGATATTTCAAGGTTTCGCCCAAGGAAAACGCCACTTCAGCGTCTTTTTCGTGGTTAAGCAAAATGATATGGGCAAATGGGGCCAGCACCGCTTCCACCGCCATTTGCCATTGCGTATCTGTCACTTCCAGCAAATCGGACAATGTGTCATGCCCAATGTTTTTTTGTGTCAAAACTTGTCTGAAAGCTGTAACTTCCTGCGGATCGGCACGGCGACCTGCACTCAAGTTATCCAGCGCTTCTTGCAACTGCTGTTCCTGTTGCTGCAAGCCATATAATTTGGATTTCACTTCTGCCTGTTGTTGCTCTAGCTTTTGCAGTTTATCCGTATCATCCGTCTTGGCTCCGGCATTTTCAGCTTGTTTCTTGAGTGCTTCTTGTTGTTCTAACAACAGTTCCAGACGGCCCTCATCCTTGCGCATGATCTGCAATTGCTCATTGACTTCTTTTTCATTGAGTTCGAGCGCTTGCTTTTGCACTGTCAGTTTATTGATAGAAGCTAACAAGGCCTGCTGTTCTGCTTGCTCGACTGCACGCTCTTCTATTTTAACTTGCCTTTCACGCTGCCCAGCTTCAAGCGCCCGTCCCGCACGCTCAGCCTCTTCATTGAGCAAATAAAATTCCAGCCTGGGTTTAATTTCGCTGATTAAGGTGCTACGCTCCTGCTTCAGATTCTTCCACTCAATATGGCGATTCACCTTGCCTTCATGTGTTTGCAGGCTGTTTTCCAAGGCTTTGAGGTTGTTTTCGGTTTCCTGTAATTCACGCGAGGTCAATTCCTGATGATGCCGCGCTTCCTGATAGCGTTGCAGTACCTCTTCATCACCAAACACTTCAAACACCAGCTTAAGCAATTCTCGCTCGGAAAGCTCACATAGCTTATCGGTTTGACCTTGCTCTAGCGACAATACCTTGGCAATGGCAGGCGACAATCCAGCTGCATGCAGTTGCCGCTGAAAGTCTTTCACACCGAATTCCTGCCCCACTGATTCAATTTGTTCTATGCTGACTTCACCTTCGGCAATCCAGTATTTACGTGTCCAGTCACCGCCCTTTTTATCAATACGGCATACCAGCGTAACCTGATCATTGTTATACAAAATACCAAAAGGGCGCCGACTGCTTCCCTCAGGTCGGCTGTTATCCACCACACCACGCAACCAGGCAAAGTCTTCATTATTACGACGCACATAACGCTTGTAATCACGTTTTTTGGAACAATCCAGCGCTAACAAGGTACGCAGCGCATCCAGCAAAGTGGTTTTGCCGGAGCCATTCGGCCCCACAATCGTCACGATGGAAGCATCCAGCGGCAAGGTAAAACGCTGCCAGTAATCCCAATGCACAAGCTCTAAATTACGCAATCTAAACATCTTGCACATCCTCGCTGGCCTTAGCCTCGCTACCTAACAAATCCTCTTCATCCGCTAGGTCACCATTATCAATTTGAACAACCCCACTTTTTGCACGAATAAGATCACCCAGCGCACCTTGGATAATACGTGGTGCCATTTCGGCATAATCGAATACCAAATCGAGCAAAGGCCCTTCATAAATCACCTTGTTGCGGCGTTCAATCAAGCCTAACCGTGAAAGCTGCGGCAACATGAAATTGATACGCCCTTTGCCACCGAGTAGTTTGCCGTAATCCTCAAGCAACACACCTTCAGCAATCCCTCGTGAAACATCCTCACCCACAGCCTTAATAACATTGCCAAACATATCGGCCTGACCTTCTGCTTCTTCACGCCCCAACTGACGTTCGCGCTTGGGCAAAATAATCAATGCCCATAACACTACCAGCAAAGCAATAGCATCTTTAGGAAAACCGATATTGCTGGCTTGCCACTGTTCACCATCGTCAAACACGCTGCCTTCTACCTCTCGCATCAGTGCGACAGCAACGTGTGTGGCAAAAGGATGATCCAATAGCCGCAAACCGCAAGCGGCTAAATTACCCTCTACCTCTTGCCTGAAACCCAAATCCACCAATAACTTGCGTACAGTTTTGTCATCGCGCGGTAGGTAACGGTTGGCGATCAATTTTGCAGTGAATTGTTGCGGATTAAGCTCAGTCATGGGTTAGCCTCAGTCGCCTCACGGTTGATTTTTTGAATATGTCCCGCCGTCATCATGGCAATTTCGTTACGGTGTACCGCTTGCAAATCCGCGTTTTTATCCTGCAATAAAATATAAGGCTGCTCTGCCAGCATCGCCAAATCGGCATCCACATTGCGCTCGCCCAAGAATGTGAGCAATGAATAACGATAAGAGGCTGCGCTAAAATCTCCGCCCACAATCACATCAGTCAGAGGCGCACTTTCTTCAATATGCGCCAGCATACGATTTAACGCGGCAAGTTGTGGCGGATACTCAAATGGCACATCCTGTGTTTCTTCTGCTGCGGCAGCTTGCGGCATAGTGGAAATTTTTTTATCCACAATATCACGCTCTAGAAAAGCCTCGGCCTGATCCAGCATCACGTCTGCCAAGATAAACAAGGGCTCTGGCACCTGCGCCACATGCGATGCAGTTAAATTGAACAGCTTATCGACACTTTGCTCTTTAAGCCAAGCTGCCATTTCAGACGAACTCAAACCACCATCCGACAACATCACCCGTTGTCGTGCAATTTTAGCCAGTTCGTTTTGAAATACAGATGACATACGCATCATGCGTGATTGGCTTTGCCCGATTTTCTGTGCAATTTGCCAGCTTGCATCGTCAAAGCCATTTTCAGGCAGGTTTTTTAGCACTTCCGTGCCTTTTTCCATCCACTTCCATACCGAGCCTAAACGACTTTGTGCAGCCTTCAATCTAAACTCAGAACCCGACTGCACCGCTTGCTCAAAATACTGTTCTAGCTCATTCAGCCGCGCTAACAAATGACTCAGATTCTCAATATTAAGCTGCCCTACCGCACCGCCTGCAGCAACCTGCGCAGCCAAAAATCCAAGTTCATCGTCTTCGTTCTGGCTAAACTTCAATAGATTGGATAATGCCGACAACACCATGCGCCCTGTGGCAGAAAGCTGATATAAACGCCTATCAGTATCCCACAATAGCAGATCATGCTCACGCAAGCGTTTAAGCACAGTCTCCAGTTTAGTGTTATCAATAAAACCAAGGTGGTTTTGCAATTGTTGCGGCGTCCACTCCGGCGCATCCGCACGCGAAGCAATCTCGCGCAAAACCGCCAGCCGTATCATGACTTCTTCGCTGCCTCCGCGAAACAAGGCAATCAACGCATGAATCACGTGTGCTGATTGCAGCAAGGGGAAGAGCGCATCTACATCACGCGGTGAAATACCCGGAGATAAAAAGTCTTTGAATGCGCTTTCTTCAATATTTGCCAAAGCGCTAAACTCCCTGCTTCAAACTTTCAGTAATAAATGGGTCAAGGTCGCCGTCAAGCACGCCCTGCGTATTGCCGATTTCAACACCCGTACGCAAATCCTTAATGCGCGACTGGTCCAGCACATAAGACCGGATCTGATGTCCCCAACCGATATCGGTTTTGGCATCTTCAAGCGCCTGCTTTTCCTCGTTACGCTTATTCAACTCCAGGTTATACAGCGCGCCCCTTAACATGCTCATCGCTTCATCTTTATTGCGATGCTGCGAACGGTCATTCTGGCATTGCACCACCGTATTGGTAGGAATATGCGTAATACGTACCGCAGAATCGGTTTTATTGATGTGCTGGCCGCCGGCACCGCTGGCCCGGTAAGTATCGATACGCAAATCGGCAGGGTTGATTTCAATTTGGATGGAATCATCCACTTCCGGGAAGATTTGCACACTGGCAAAACTGGTATGGCGTTTAGCGTTGGAATCAAACGGAGACTTGCGCACCAGGCGATGCACCCCGTTTTCGGTCCTCAAGGTGCCGTAGGCATAATCGCCGGATACTTTGATAGACGCGCCTTTAATGCCGGCCACATCACCTTCGGATTCTTCCAGCACCTCAACCTTAAAGCCCTTACGCTCACAATAACGCAAATACATGCGCAGCAGCATATTGGCCCAATCCTGCGCCTCGGTGCCGCCACTACCGGATTGAAACTCGATAAAACAGTTGTTGGGATCCATCGGCTGCGAAAACATGCGCCTGAATTCCATTTCGGCAATTCGTTTTTCCAGCGCCTCGGAATCTGCAGCTACACTTAATAAGGTATCGTCATCATTTTCTTCGCGCGCCATTTCAAACAACTCTTGCGCATCCTTAAGGCCGGACTGCACATCAGTTAAGGTGTTGACGATCAGCTCCAGCTCACGCTTTTCTTTACCAAGCTTTTGGCTCTTGGCATTGTCATCCCAAACCTTGGGATCTTCTAATAAACCGTTAACTTCTTCCAGGCGCTGACTTTTTGTTTCAAAGTCAAAGATACCCCCGAAGGGCATTGTTACGCTCGCCCAGATCGCTTAAACGATTGGCAATGATATTGAGTTGTTCCGCTTCCATAACTACTTGCGCTTACTTTAATGACGAAAAACGAGCATTATACAACAAGTACTTATACGGTTTGTTGAGCAGTAACGTTTACTACTTCACCATCCTCTTTAACAAAAGTGCCAATATTTGAATTTTCCAGGATTGACAACACCAATTCTGATGGTCGGCATAATTTTACGCCTTTAGAAGTAACCACAATTGGACGGTTAATCAGTACAGGATACTGCATCATGGCATCTACCAATGCATCTTCAGGCAAACTCAAGTCATTCAGGCCAAGCTCCATATATGGCGTACCTTTTTCACGTAAAATATCACGTGCGGTAACACCCATCGCTGCAATCAGGGCTATTAGGCGTTCACGGCTAGGCGGCATTTTAAGGTATTCAATCACCTCAGGCTCTACACCGCTAGCGCGTATCATTGCCAAAACATTGCGTGATGTACCGCAGGCAGGGTTATGGTAGATAGTTATGTTGCTCATATTTTTCCTTTTAGCGCTTAAATCCGATGTTACAAAACTACGGGCAGATTTTAACCTCAATAAAACCAGCATACCTTAAAAAAGTTAAATTTATATAGATAAATACTCGCAGATTTAGCCTCAGACGGTTAAACTTATCGAATTATAAAATTGAAACAAAATTGTAATAAATCAGGGAGATTTGAGATTATGGCAAACGCAGCATTTGGACGGTTAATGGGGCTAATTTCACCACGCAACGATAGTTATTTTGTGCTATTCAACAAACTGGCAGACTGTGCTGTAAAAGGTTCCAAAGTACTGGCCATGATGTCCGCCGTAAACGAAGATGAAGCATTTGATCAGCACTTTTCCGAGATCAGGGCAATCGAATCCGAAGCTGACGAGTACACCAAGGAAATTCTCCTCTCCTTACATAAAACTTTTATCACCCCATTTGACCGCCGCGAAATTCGTGAACTGGCCATGGCCTTGGATGACATCATTGATTACATGGAAGCCATCCCACAAAGCGCTAAAATCTATGGTCACACCAAATTCACACCGGAGATGGTTGCCTTGGGCCAGATTCTGCTGCGCGCCTCTGAAAAAGTCCGTGATGCGGTAAATATGCTGTCAGACATGAAAAATGCAGAACGTATTTTACGCACCTGTGAAGAGATTAGCGGCATCGAAGGTGAAGCCGACCACGTCATGCGCGCCGGCATGCACCGTTTATTTGCCGAGGAATCAGATGCACGCATCCTGATCCGCTCGAAAGAACTCTATGACCTGTTTGAAGAGGCCGTTGATAGCTGTGAAGACGTCGCAGACGTAATTCACGGTGTAGTGCTAGAGCGTATTTAAGGGGCAAAGCATGGATCACGCGATTCTTATAATGGCGCTGCTCGTTTTCGTCGCCCTCATATTCGACTTTATGAATGGTTTTCACGATGCGGCCAATTCCATTGCGCTCATGGTTTCCACGCGTCTACTGACGCCACAAGCCGCGGTAGCATGGGCCGCTTTTTTCAACCTGATCGCTTTCCTGTTTTTTGGCCTGCATGTCGCTGACACGGTCGGCAAAGGCATTATCTCAAAAGAGATCATCGACAATGCTGTCATATTTGGCGCGCTAAGCGGTGCCATTACATGGAACATCATTACCTGGTGGTTTGGCATTCCCTCATCATCGTCACATGCGCTGGTTGGCGGCCTGGTAGGTGCGGGCGTTGCCAAAGCCGGTACAGGTGCGATTGTTGCACAAGGCCTGATTAAAACCTCTGTTGCAATTATTGTATCGCCTTTAGTCGGGATGGTACTTGCCTTAACTTTAATGGTGCTTGTGCTATGGTTATTTGAAAAATCATCACCTTACCCTACCGAGAGACGATTCAATAAATTACAGTTCATTTCGTCATCACTGTATAGCCTGGGTCATGGCGGCAATGACGCGCAGAAAACCATGGGGATTATCGCCGTCTTGCTTTACGCTAATGGATATTTACAAGGTGATTTTCATGTCCCATTCTGGGTCGTCATCGCATGCCAGATCGCAATGGCGTTAGGCACATTATTAGGTGGCTGGCGTATTGTGCGTACCATGGGCATGGGTATCACGCGCATTCGTCCATCTGGCGGTTTTTGTGCACAAACCTCTGGTGCAATTGCACTGTTTGGAGCAACCGCACTTGGCATCCCGGTTTCCACCACGCACACCATTACTGGTGCCATTATTGGGGTAGGCTTGTCACGCCGGGTTTCTGCCGTACGCTGGGGACTAGCGTCACGCATTATCTGGGCATGGGTATTGACTATTCCATGTGCAGGGTTAATCGCAGCGATGTCTTATAATTTTGGACGCAATTTTCTACTTTAATTTTTGGCTTTGAAATATCAACGTAAAAAAGGGACTCATTAAGAGCCCTTTTTTATTTAGAATAATAAAAAATTGTCATGAATTTGTCATATTCCATTCATACAATAGCATTCAGTTTTATAACGCACTGAATATCTACAAGGAGCATGGAATGCGATCTAATCTATTAAAAGCATTAACTATAGCAGGCATCATAAGCACTACATTTACACTGGCAAATACTGCATTTGCTGCAGAAAAAATCATTAAAATCGATGGTTCAAGCACAGTTTACCCAATCACAGAAGCTGTTGCTGAAGAGTTTCAAAAAACACAAAAAACCAAAGTGACAGTTGGTGAATCAGGCACAGGTGGCGGTTTCAAAAAATTCTGCCGCGGTGAAACTGATATTTCTGATGCATCTCGTCCAATTACACAAAAAGAGATGGATGCATGTAAAGAAGCTGGCATTCAATACATTGAGCTGCCAATTGCTTTTGACGCATTGACTGTTGTAGTAAACTCAAAAAATGATTGGGTTAAAAGCTTGACAGTAGATGAATTGAAAAAAATCTGGCAACCTGGTTCTAGCGTGAAAAACTGGAAACAAGTAAACAGTACTTACCCGGACAAAGCGATGGGCTTATACGGTCCAGGCACAGCATCTGGTACATTCGACTACTTTACTGAAGCAATCAATGGTAAATCTAAAGCCAGCCGCACTGACTACACGCCATCAGAAGATGACAACGTGTTAGTACAAGGCGTTTCTGGTAACGTAGGTGGTTTGGCTTATTTCGGTATGGCTTACTACGAAGAAAACAAGGATAAATTAAGAGCTGTTCCTGTTGCGGCCAAAGCTGGTGGCGCTGGCGTATTGCCTTCTGCAGCAACAGTGATGGATGGCACCTACCAACCTTTATCACGTCCAATCTTCATTTACGTGAATGCAACTTCAGCTGCATTCAAGCCAGAAGTTAAAGCGTTCGTAAATTACTATCTGGACAATGCACCGGCATTGGTAAAAGAAGTAAAATACGTGCCTTTGCCAGCGGAAGATTATGCAGCAGTTAAAGCGCACTTCAAGGCAATGAAACCAGGCACTGGCTTTGGTGGTAAAAACGAAGTGGGTATTAAAATTACTGATCTTCTTAACAGAATCAAGTAAGTTAAATTGATTGATAAATAAGGAGCGGCGGCAAACGTCGCTCCTTATTTTATCTTTATGTGGCGTTACAACTGACGGTTAACTCCGTTTAAATGGAAAAATCTAATGACTATGAATTCGGTAACTCAAATATCCAAAAATGCTATGGATATTAAAATTAGCCCGCGCTTAGCCAAAAATGTCCGTAGAAATATCAAGGAACGGATCATCGAGTTTATTTTAATGCTGGCAGCCCTGTCTGCTGTGGCTACTACGTTCGCGATTGTTGCAATTCTTTTATACGAATCATTAGGTTTTTTTAAAACAGTTTCTCTAGTAGAGTTTTTCACCGCTACCGAATGGACCCCTCTTTTTGAAGATGCACATTACGGCATCATGCCTCTAGTATCAGGCACGCTCACTACATCTGCCATCGCACTAGCTGTTGCCGTACCTGTAGGTACCATTGGCGCAATTTATCTTTCCGAATTCGCATCACATAAAGCACGTGAAATAGTCAAACCGATCCTGGAGCTATTGGTCGGTGTACCCACAGTCGTATTTGGTTATTTTGCACTGCTTTTCGTAACGCCTATGCTGCAAAAAATATTTCCTGAACTGCCGGGTTTTAACATGCTGAGCGCCGGTATTGTCATGGGGGTAATGATTGTGCCTTATATCGCCTCTGTTGCTGAAGATGCAATGCGTGCCGTACCGATGAGCATGCGCGAAGGTTCTTATGCAATGGGCGCTACACGCTTTCAAACCGCAATCAGAGTGGTTACCCCGGCCGCCGTATCGGGGATTGTTGCCGCTTATATTCTGGCGATTTCGCGCGCCGTGGGTGAAACCATGGTGGTTGCAGTAGCTGCCGGTCAGCAACCTAACCTCACATTTAACCCGATGGACAGTGCCGCCACAATTACAGCTTATATTGTGCAAGTGGCCATGGGTGATTTACCGCATGCCAGCATCGGCTATCAAAGTATTTTCGCTGCAGGTCTGGTATTAATGGTGATGACCTTGTTTTTCAACATCATAGGTCACATCGTACGTAAAAAATACCGCGAGCAATACTAATTCTAAGTAGCACAAAATGGATATTGATATGAAACCAAACACATCTCCAACCAAGGCCTCGGTTATCGAAAATCTGGGCGCTGTCAGGGCAATGATTCGCCGTCATAAGCGCAATGACATTATTTTTGCTGCCGTTGGCTTATTGGCTTTAATGCTTGGCTTACTCACGCTACTCACCTTATTTATTGACTTGGTGATGGATGGTTACGGCCGTTTTAACCTGGATTTTTTTAGCTCATATCCGTCACGCCGTGCTGCAAGCGCTGGTTTACTTTCTGCCTGGGTGGGATCCGCACTGGTGATGCTGGTCACTTTTTTAACGGCTGTACCCATGGGCGTTGCTGCTGGCCTGTACCTGGAAGAATATGCGCCCAAAAACTGGTTCTCAGACCTGATTGAAATCAATGTCTCCAATCTGGCTGGCGTGCCTTCGATCGTTTATGGCTTGCTAGCACTCGGGCTGTTTGTATATGGGTTAGGGCTGGGCCAAAGTATTTTAACCGCCGGTTTAACACTGGGCTTACTCATTTTACCGATTGTGATTGTCTCTACCCGCGAATCAATACGCGCAATCCCGGTAGCGATTCGTGAAGCGGCTTATGCAGTAGGTGCTACCAAATGGCAGGTTGTCAGCAACCATGTACTTAAATACTCGCAAGGCGGCATATTGACCGGTGTGATTATCGGCATGGCGCGTGCATTAGGTGAAACTGCACCAATTATTACTATCGGTGCCTTAACATTCATTGCATTTTTACCGCCATCACCTATCACCACTACGGCGCCTTTCATTAACTTTGAATGGCTGAGTTCAGGGTTTACCGTATTGCCAATTCAAATGTTCAATTGGCTGTCACGTCCGGATCATGCCTTCCATATTAATGCTGCGGCAACCGGCGCGATTATTATCCTGGTTACACTGCTGATGAACGGCACCGCAATCTGGTTACGCTACAAAATTCGCAAGAACATTAAATGGTAATCAACCGCTTCGATTATCAACATTAAAACTGAACACATCGAAACTGAACATAGAAAAATCGTAAATTTAGGAAACTACATGATTAATGCTACAACTCCAATTAAGGCTGAATCGCGAGACCTCAACTTTTTTTATAGCAATGGCACCCAAGCCTTAAAAGGCATCAACATGCCACTATACGAAAATAAAATTACTGCGTTAATTGGCCCGTCAGGTTGCGGAAAATCAACGTACCTACGTTGCTTTAACCGTATGCATGATTTGTATCCTGGCAATAAATACGCTGGCCAAATTGTTATGCACCCGGATAACACCAATATCCTGGATACAGGCGTTGATCCAATTGAGGTGCGCATGCGCATCAGCATGGTGTTTCAAAAGCCCAATCCATTTCCTAAATCCATTTACGAAAATGTAGCTTATGGCTTGCGCGTTCGTGGCGAGAGCAACAAACGCTTGCTGGACGACAAGGTGGAAGAGGCTCTCAAGGGTGCCGCATTATGGAATGAGGTCAAAGACCGTCTCCAGGATTTGGCTTTCAACCTATCCGGCGGCCAACAACAGCGTTTGTGTATCGCCCGCGCGCTTGCAACCGACCCGGAAATCATGCTGTTTGATGAGCCGACATCGGCGCTAGACCCGATTGCAACGGCAAACATTGAAGAATTAATGAGCGAGTTACGTAACAAGCTCACCATTCTAGTGGTCACACACAACATGCAGCAAGCTGCCAGAATTTCAGATTACACTGCGTATATGTATTTAGGTGAACTGATAGAGTACGGCGATACAGACATGATTTTCACTCGTCCTACACGCGTAGAAACTGAGGATTACATTACTGGTAAATTTGGTTAAAAATTACCTCATCCATAGTTTTAAATTCCAACAAAAAGCCAACTTTAAGTTGGCTTTTTTGTTGTTCAATATTGCTTAACTTTATAATTAGCTGTCGTGGCAATTAGCAATTATCTTCAGAACTCAACATTTATTTGCGGGCCGGCTGTTTGTGACACGGTAAATTGAGCCTCTTGTTTAGATGTTTGATGCGAACTTATCAGGTGGTTATAAAAGTTCAGCATACGCTCAGCTTGCAACCTTGCAGTCCAATTATCCAAAACATAGGCCAAGGCACCACGACCTAACTCAAACCTTTCTTCAGGATAAATCAGTAGTTGATGTACTTTTTCAGCAAAACCAGCAGTATTGTCTGGCGCAATTAAAGCCCCTTGCCCTTCTACCAATATAGAGGCAGTGCCTAACTCGGCAATTGCCACCACCGGTGTACCCTGTGCCATTGCCTCTAACAACACCAGGCCTTGCGTTTCACTTTTGGAGGCGAATACGAATATATCTGCGGCTTGATAACAAGCGTTCAGTTCCGTATTACGATCTAAATATCCTATGAATTTTACGTTGTTTTCTATTCCAAGCTTTTTAGCAAGTTTGTGCAAACTTTTCTCGGCAGGGCCTTGTCCAGTAACGACCAACAGCACATCGGGGTGCGTTTCACTCAGAATCTTCGTCATTTCAAGCAGAAAGCTAATGTTTTTTTCATAAGCGACACGCCCTACATACAGCAGCATGGGGCGATCCAATGGAATATCATATTTCAATCTAAAAGCCTTGCCATCTGCCACCTTAAAACTATGGTCCTGCAAGCCTGTCGGGATAACCTCGGCAGACGCTTTCACGCCGTAACCGCGCAATACATCCAGCATTGGTTTTGATGGTGCAACAATCGCATCTACATCATTGCATTGCCGTTTCGAAATCATTCTTGCCGCGGCACGCGCCATTGGCTTGGGAATCCATGGCAAATAATGATGCAGATAATCCTCAAAAAATGTGTGGTAAGTTTCAATGCAAGGAATATTCAATGCACGCGCGAGCTTAAGCCCAAAATAATGAGCGACAAAAGGTGTATGCACATGAATAATATCGTAATTTTCATCGCGCAGCTCTGGCAGCCTTTGCATGGCAACCCGTAATTTCATCAACCGGTCTTCCGGGTCAAAGTAAATACTGCGTGCCGGAATGCGTTTAATCCAATCGTCATCCTCTGTCACGGCTGCATAGTCCGGAGCAATCAAATGTACTTCGTGATCCAGGTTTTGCATTTGTTCAACAAAGGTGCGTATTGAGGTAGAAACCCCATTAATACGTGGAAAATGAACATCGGAGATAAATAGAATTTTCATTCGTATAGCAGCCTCATCAATGTAATAAAACAATCAGATACGATCAATATAGACAGGCTTTGTGACAATTTAATGAATATGACACTAGCCTAAAATATCCCACGCCAATCCATGTAATATCACTCAGTCATCAAAGCATCATCAAGCTGTCATGAATTTTTCATGATGTATTGTCAAAGTCGCAGCTATGCGAATGCCGACCTTTATTAAAAAATATTACTGGTGGTTACCATGCTGTATTTATTCTACTGACACATATGCATGGGGACTGGTGACGCATTTATATTTTGCCCAATCCCTGCTTTGGGCAATGCCTTTGCTGGATCCGCGGCTACAGAACGCAATCAGGCGCTTTCCGGAATTAGTGATGGCGGGCGCTTGCTTGCCTGATCTTGCAATTATCAGCCATCGATTTCGCTATACGCACCTATGGGAAAACGCACACCACTTATTGCAGGTAGCACAAACGGATGAAGAAACGGCGATCGCTATCGGCTATGCAAGCCATTTGTATATTGACGTGATTGCGCACCATCACTTCGTTCCTGCCCATGAAGCGATGTGGTCAAAGAATACAATGCTTACGCATATCGCGTCTGAATGGGCAATGGACGCATATTTAGCACCGCTGATGAACACATCGCCACGCAAGCTGCTCAGTCAACATCAGGCCATAATTTCAAAATTCATTTCGCCGCATTTTAGATGTTCAGAAAATGTCACGAATATTGCATTACAACGGCTAGCCCGGGGAGACGGCATATTACGATTAATTAAGTTACCCCATATTATTTATGGCTTGGTGCGCTTACTGGACAAACGCATTAGCAAACATTTTATTTACTATGTTGCCAAAACACAGGTTGCTATTGGAGATGTAGGAGAGGTGTTGAATGGGAAAAAACCGATATTGGAACCGGAGCTGAAAAACATTAGTTTGGAGCAACTGGATATTTGGCGTATTGAGTGTTTAAACCATTTAAAATTAATGCACCCCGAGCCAATTCAATACTTTGTTAAACCTGATATTTATTAACAGCAAAATGTTGAAGCGTTAAATCTGGCCGGAAAAATTCCTAAACCAAACTCCTAAACAAGTAAAAATGATAGTCCAGCCATTGAAGCGCCAATTAAAGCACCGGCAAATACGTCGCTAGGGTAATGCAACCCCAGCACCACGCGGGATAGCCCAACCATGACAGTAAACGGCACCAGAATAACGGCTAATTGAGGGTAGTAGCTCAATGCAACCACACTAAAGAGTACCGCATGCAAGGTGTGGCCAGAGGGAAAACTGAATTTATCAAGCGGCATGCCTGTCAGGTTAATTTCCTGGCGTACTTCATAAGGCCGCGGCCGCAAAGTTTTACCTTTCAACCACTTGTAAAGCAAGGTACCAAACAGCCCCGCTATCCCCATGTGCAGTACCGGCAACACCCCATCGCCGCCTTTAACAACCAGCACAATAAGCATCAGGCCGTACCAGAACACACCATCACCAAGCCTGCTTACCAGCCTGAAGCTATCGCGTATTAATCGATACTGGCTTGTATGGTTTACCGCCACACACATATTGCTATCCAGTTGGTGCATGCGATGTAAATATAGTCGTATTTTAAATGACATCTTTCACCTCCAATTTGACTTAAATTGGGCTTAGCATGTCATTGCAATATGAACACTTTATGAATAAAAAATGAAAGTTTGAAGCATCAGAATGGCATAAAGCTGACTTTCACCAGCATTACTGCAGGTGAAAATACTTTAAGCTGACGCTTCAGTAACTACTTTGGCAATTTTCTCGGCCAGCATTTGCACCTGCTGCTGATCTTCGCCTTCAACCATGACACGTATTTTAGGTTCAGTGCCTGATGCCCTCAGCAGCACACGACCACGATTTACAAGTTCACTTTCCGCGGCCTTTACCGATGCCTGAATTTCGGCATGTTTCGCCAGGTCTATTTTCTTGGCAGTTTTTACGTTGATAAGTATCTGCGGATAGAGCGTCAATTCAGCGCCTAATTGCGCCAATGTTTTTTTGCTTTGACTGACGGCATGTAGCACTTGCAAGGCTGCAATGATGCCGTCGCCGCTACTGTGTTTATCTAGTGTCAGAATATGGCCTGAGTTCTCGCCACCCAATTGCCAGTTATTTTGATTGAGCAACTCCAATACATAACGGTCGCCAACCTTTGCCCGCGCAAAAGGAATATTCATCGCAGCAAGCTTATGCTCCAGCGCCAGATTCGTCATCAGTGTACCGACAACGCCGCCCTGCAATGTGCCATTTTGCTTGCGCGCAGCAGCAATAATATAAAGCAGCTGATCACCATCCAGCAGCTGGCCATCCGCTGCCACCATCATCACGCGGTCACCGTCACCATCAAACGCAATACCTAAATCTGCACTGTACTCCAGCACCGCTTTCTGTAAAGCCTGGGGATGTGTAGAGCCGACCTGCTCATTGATATTTAAGCCATCAGGCTTGCTGCCGATCGTAATCACCTCTGCCCCCAACTCATGGAATACAGGCGGTGCCACATGATAAGTGGCACCATTCGCACAATCCAAAACAATTTTCAGGCCGCGCAGGTCCAGTTGGTTAGGAAAGGTACTTTTACAAAATTCCACATAACGCCCGGCAGCGTCATCAATACGGCGAGCTTTACCCAACTTGGCCGACTCCATGACCTGCATCGGCTGCTCTAGCGCAGCTTCAATTGCATGCTCAACATCATCAGGCAGTTTGGTACCAAGGCTTGAGAAAAACTTGATGCCATTATCATAAAAAGGATTGTGCGAGGCAGAAATCACGATACCGGCCTGTGCGCGCAAAGCACGGGTAAGGTAAGCTACTGCCGGCGTCGGCATCGGGCCAGTCAGCAGCACATCAACACCGGCAGCAGATAATCCTGCCTCCAGAGCTGCTTCAAGCATGTAGCCGGAGATTCTGGTATCTTTACCAATCAAGACAGCAGGATGCGCTCCTTTTGCCAGGTGACTGTCTATGCTGGTCAGTACCCGGCCAGCAGCATAACCTAAACGCATCACAAATTCAGGCGTAATGAGTGCATCTCCAACACGACCGCGAATACCATCTGTACCAAAATATTTTTTACTCATCTGTGTTTCTTTCTACCACTTTCGTTATTGTTGTCTAGCGCCATTCCACATTGTAATGTCATCTTTCGAGTATGGGCCTTGGCGAGGGAAACTTCCCAACATATAGTAACCATCTGAATCATGCAGATTACTCAGCCACATCCCTTTAAAACTATTACCGGTTTTATCAAAATACATATTCACAAAACCTTGACCAAACTTATCACGCCACCGGCAAAGTAAATTATTGTTTTCCAAAGGCATGCAAGGGCTAAGCGACCCCATCTCAACCTTTGAATCTCCAGAATAAATCATCATGTAGCGGCCAACAATATTGCCTTGTGAACCGGGAAATAATTTTGTAATTACACTGCTGGTACCAACCGAGATCAATGAACCTTGATAAGTCCCAAAAAACTTCTCCTGCCTGGATTTGTTTCCGGTCGCTCTAATTGCCACCGGGTTGTCACGCTCCAGCATAAACACCGCCCACCTTGGTTCTTGATCCAGATTTAGCTGAACATTAGCACTCATTTGCTTTAGAATCCGGTACGCTTGTCCATAAAACTTTGCCTCATACTCGGGGTCAGGTTTTTCTGCCCATTTGATGGGCGAAATACGTGGTTTGAGTGGTGCAAAATTTCGGTAATCGGCAGCGCCTTGAAGCCAGGGCTCGAATCCTTGCTTAGTGTGGGTTCTCATTAAAGAGAATGTATCGTACCCTCCGTGGTCAGGAGGCGCCACAAAAAATTTTGGGGCTAGAATTGTAACGGCTCGTATTAAATCCGAATAGTACAAACACGTTGCAAATGCTTGTTTACCATCGGCTGTCCCGGCAACATCATATTCACAGTCCAACCGCTCCAAAACTCTTAAAACGCCTGTTTGCATGACTGCAAACATCTGCTCATAACGTGTGTTGGTAAGTTTGTTTCTGCATAAACTTCCACCATCCGTACCTCTTTTTTCCTCACACGCTTTCCCATACAGATCATATGGGTAGCCTACTAAACGCGGAAATTTATAATGATAGAGTGCCGGTTCAAAACCAATCGCCTCCAGTCTTTTTTGCGCATAACTTCTTGCTTGCTCGTCTTTTGAGCAGTCGGCAGCCGCGCCTTCACGATTTAGCAACGGTGTAGTTTCACACATCCTTAAAATTACTTCTGCAACATGGTCGCCGTTATCAGTCGCTTGCTTCAACAAAGGTAACCACGTCGCATTTAGCTTAAGAATCGCGTCCTGATAGGCTTGTTCCTGAACAGTTTGTTTTTTGTTGCATTGATCAAGCGCTGCTTTTTCTTTTAGCTCATTTTTTGCAATTTGAGCCTCGGTTAAACCTTCTGTCGAAACATCGCGATTAGAACTGCAATAAATTTTAGGCATCGCCGCTATATCATTAAGCTTTTTTTGCAGCGCCCAAGGGTTAATATACCCCCGAGCATCAATTATGGCTGTTGTTTGCTGAAGGTGTGTGGCGGTTGAGCCTGCGCACCCAATTTGCAGCAAACAAAGGGCTATCGCTATTTTTTTAAAAAGTGATGTCATCTAAATTTCCGAAAAACAGCAAATAGGCAATTATTGCAGCGAGTGTGATGATCAACAGGTGAATAATTTGCTCCTGTGTGACACTCCCGGCTTTTCTATTTACAGAAAACTTTTCTTTCACTTCCGGATGCGCATTTAAATAAGCCTCCACCGTCTCTTTTGCAGCTTTAAGGCCTAATCCGGTATTTGCTCTCGTAATCTTGATTGCCTGAATAAGATTACCATTCTCAATAGCCGCTATTGCCTCTCTCGCAGGTATCACGCTATTTGGTTCAACTGTTGAATTCATAGCGTCTCCCTGCCCAGAATATTAACTCAGCCATTTAAGTTATTAAGAGACAATTGCAGTCACCACTTTGAGCGCATCCACGGTGGCCTTAACATCATGCACACGCAGTATTCTAGCGCCCTTCATGGCGGATATCACGGAAGCGGCAATACTGGCGGACAAGCGCTGCTGCTCATCGCCGCCGGAAATCCTGCCTAACACTGATTTACGCGAGAGTCCTACCAAAAGCGGCAGACCGATTTCAGCCAAACTATCCAAATGCTGAATAAGTGCAATATTATGTTCGGTAGTCTTACCAAAACCAAAACCAGGATCAAGTAAGATACGTTCTTTAACAATTCCATGCGCTAAAGCCGCAACCAGTCTATCCACTAAGAACTGTTTAACCTCGGCTACCACATCTGTATAACCTGGATTTAACTGCATGGTTTGCGGGGTGCCTTGCATATGCATCAAACATACACCGGCATTACTATTAGCCACAACTTCAAGTGCGCCATCCTCTTGTAATGCACGTATATCATTCACGATGTCAGCACCGGCTTGAATAGCTGCACGCATCACTTCGGGTTTATAGGTATCAATTGAAATGGGAACGGTTGTTACAGCGCTCAAGGCCTCAATCACCGGAATTACACGGTTAAGCTCATCACCCAAGCTCACCGGCGTTGCGCCCGGGCGAGTAGACTCTCCACCGATGTCTAGAATATCAGCACCTTCTGCGATCAACTGCAATCCATGCTCAACAGCCAAATCGGTAGAAGAAAATTTTCCACCGTCAGAAAATGAGTCCGGGGTGACATTTACAATACCCATGACACGAGGGCGACTTAAATCAAGCTGGAATTTACCGCAGAGAAAATTAGAATTGGTATTCATAAGTAATTATACTAAATAAAAAGGGCTAGATATCTAGCCCTTTTCAAGTTTACATCACAACTGTAATTTTAGGTTTTTGCGCTGGGCTGAGGAGCCGGTGTGGCATTCGCGCCAGGAGAAGCTGAGCCGCCTGCCGAGGAGCTTGCCTTGCTTTGCGACGGTTTTGGCGGACGAGCCGGCATACCAGCCATAATGTCATTGACCTGATCGGAATCGATCGTTTCATATTCCATTAAAGCCGCTGCCATTGCCTCCACCTTGTCGCGATGATCCTCTATCAGCTTGCGCGCAAGCGCATATTGTTCATCCAATATACGGCGAATTTCAGCATCCACTTTCTGCTGCGTCGCCTCAGATACCGTTTTGGAACTCATGCTGCCAAAAAAGGAATCTTGCTCACTGCCGGTATAAACCATGGTACCTAGCGCATCACTCATACCATAACGTGTCACCATGTCCCGAGCTAATTTAGTCGCACGCTCAAAGTCATTGGATGCACCGGTAGACATCTGATGCATGAACACTTCTTCTGCAATACGCCCGCCGAACAAAATAGAAATTTCTTCCAGCATTTTGTCCTTGTAATTGCTGATGCGATCAAATTCAGGCAATTGCCATGTAAGACCCAAAGCCCAACCTCGCGGCATAATGGTTACCTTATGTACAGGGTCTGCTTTTGGCAGCAACTTGGCAACCACTGCATGGCCGGACTCATGGTATGCCGTGTTACGTTTTTCATCTTCACGCATCACCATGGATTTGCGCTCCGGACCCATAAAGATTTTATCTTTTGCATCTTCAAAGTCCTGCATTTCCACAGTACGCTTGTTGCGACGTGCTGCAAACAAGGCAGCCTCATTCACCAAATTAGCTAAATCCGCACCACTGAAACCTGGAGTGCCACGCGCAATAATATCCGCCTTAACATCCGGGTCAATAGGCACTTTGCGCATATGAACCAGCAGGATTTGCTCACGGCCTTTAATGTCGGGCAAACCAACCATCACCTGGCGGTCAAAACGGCCGGGGCGTAATAAAGCCTTATCAAGCACATCTGCCCTGTTAGTCGCAGCAATCACGATCACGCCGGAATTCGCTTCAAAACCGTCCATCTCCACCAGCATCTGGTTGAGTGTCTGTTCACGTTCATCATTACCGCCACCGGTACCCGCACCGCGGCTACGTCCTACGGCATCAATCTCATCAATAAAGATAATGCAAGGTGAGTTCTTTTTGGCAGTTTCAAACATATCGCGCACGCGTGATGCACCGACACCCACAAACATCTCGACAAAGTCAGAGCCTGAAATCGTGAAAAATGGAACTTTTGCCTCACCGGCAATAGCACGTGCCAGTAAAGTTTTACCGGTACCTGGAGGTCCCACCATCAAAACACCGCGCGGGATACGACCGCCTAATTTCTGGAATTTTGTTGGATCCCGTAAAAATTCAACCAGCTCAAATACTTCTTCTTTTGCCTCGTCGCAACCGGCGACATCGGCAAACGTGGTTTGGTTATTACCTTCGTCCAATTGACGTGCTTTGCTTTTACCAAACGAGAACGGGCCGCCACCCTTGCCGCCGCCTTGCATTTGGCGCATAAAAAATATCCATACTCCAATCAGTAAAATCATCGGAAACCAGGATACAAAAATACTCATGAGCAAAGACTGCTCTTCTTCCGGCTTGGATTCAACAGTCACATTGTATTTCAACAAATCAGACACTAACCATGGGTCTGTTGGTGCGTAGGTATTGAATTTCTTGCCATCCTGGGCTGTTACACGCAAGACACGACCGTCGATTTGCACTTTGGCAACGCGACCATCTTTTACATCCTGAATAAATTGCGAATAAACGACTTGACCGTCCGCGCTATTCTTAACGCCGGACAGGTTAAAAATCGCCATTAATACCATCGCAATGGCCAACCATATGGCAACATTCTTAAACACGTTGTTCAAAATTCAGTTCCTCTTATCAACAACAATACTTGTGATTTATTAGTAGCTTATACCAAAATTTACGGTTTGCGACCCAAACCTAACAAATAAACTTCGCTACTTCTATCGCGTGAAGCTTTAGGCTTACGCGTCACAACTTTATCAAACATCTGGCGCATATTTTGCAGGATTTCTTCAAATCCAGCGCCGATAAATACCTTGACCAAGAAATTACCACTTGGTTTCAACCACTCTTTGCTAAAATCCAGCGCTAATTCTGTTAAGTAGGCTGCGCCAGCCTGATCAACATCTTTAACACCACTGATATTGGGGGCCATGTCCGCAATTACAAGGTCAACTTGTGTTTTATTTAACTTTTCTTCCAGTAGTCTCAACACAGACTCTTCGCGAAAATCACCCTGAATAAAGGTCACACCGGCTATGGGCTGCATATCGAGTATATCCAGCGCGATCACTTTGCCCTGCCCTTTCAAGCGTTGCACCGCCACTTGCGACCAACTGCCGGGGGCCGACCCCAAATCCACCACCGTCATCCCAGGCTTGATGAGTTTGTCTTTATCATCAATCTCCATCAGTTTGTAAGCGGCGCGTGCGCGGTAGCCTTCCTTCTGTGCGAGCTTCACATAAGGATCATTCAGATGCTCTTGCATCCAGGCTTTACTGGTTCGAGATGGTTTCATGTTATGTTTACTTCATGCCTGCTTAGGCAACATTAAATATCATGTTAAAATGAACGACTATTAAATCTTGTAAGAAAATCATGAAATTAAGCACTAAACAAATCGCGCACTTACGTGGCCTAGCTCACAACTTAAATCCTGTTGTGATGATTGGTAATAACGGGCTTACCGAAAACGTCATTAAAGAGATAGAACTTAACTTAAATGCACATGAACTCATTAAGGTACAAGTGGCTGGTGATGACCGTGATGCGCGTAAAGCTATATTTGATGAAATCTGCAAGCAAACTAACGCAATCGCAGTACATCACATTGGCAAACAGCTTGTATTCTATCGCCCAAGCAGCACTATCAAAGAAAGTGCTAAAGTTATCATTCCAAAACTTTAATAAGTTTTAAGATACTGCTATCGCGCTTTAAGCACTACCACCAAAGCCAGCAGGCATTCAAAGACATATGCCATGCTGGCAACCCCATGCCAATTTCTAAAGCGGTTTGCAAATACAGTCTGCATCACATCCGCCGGGAACGCTTGTGCTTTAAGCCCTTCCAATATTGGCTGAATGCCAAAATGACCGGCCAACACTAATAACAGCATCAGTAAAACCGCCCAGAAGAACGCCTGCTTCAATGCCTGCGTTCCAAATTGCACCAAACGATAAATGAGCAGATAAAATGCACTCACCAAGCCAATATAGCTCACCACAGTAAACAACTTGCCGGCCAGCATGCCTGCAAGTTGCTTGTCCTGCAGACTATCAAATAATACATAAGCGCTTACGCCGGTAGTCCAGAGTGCGCCAGCCCACAGGGCAATAATAATAAGTGATAGTCTATTAGCCATATTAATCAGCAACCTTGGTTAAATATATAAAACATCCAGCACTTCATACTCTTTAATGCCACCCGGTGCTGAAATCTCAGCCACATCACCCACTGACTTGCCGATCAAACCGCGGGCAATCGGTGAACTTACGGAGATTTTACCATTTTTAATATCGGCTTCATCTTCACCTACGATTTGATAGGTTTTGTTATCGCCAGAATCCATATCCTCGATATTCACAGTTGCCCCAAATACCACCCGGCCTTCGGCATTGAGTGTTTTGGGGTCGATAATCTGTAAATTGGACAACTTCGCCTCAAGCTCGGCGATACGTCCCTCAATAAAGCTTTGACGCTCTTTTGCAGATTCATATTCTGCATTTTCAGACAAATCACCTTGCGCACGTGCTTCTGCAATTGCCTGGATAATATTCGGCCTATCAACGCCACGCAAGCGCTGCAACTCTTCTTTCAGTAGCTCTGCGCCACGAATAGTTACTGGAAATTGACTCACTGCCATACTGCTACCTCGTATAAAAAATAAACCACACTCACATGAGCGTGGTTTTCAAAAGTAAAAAATTATATTTTTGCGAATTAGGCTAAGTTTATTTTAGCTAAGCTGTTTATGCAAGTTTTGTAATGACTCTACCTGTATCTCCTGCATGTGCGCCATACCGATACATGCGGCTTTTGCACCTGCGAGAGTGGTGTAATAAGTCACTTTATTTTGCAAGGCACTACGGCGGATCTCGTAAGAGTCAGCCACAGCACGCTTGTCTTCGGTCACATTCACAATAAAGCTGATATCATCGTTTTTGATCATATCCACAATGTGCGGGCGGCCTTCAGCGACCTTATTCACGGCTTGTACTGTTAAACCGTTTTCCGTCAACGCGGCTGCCGTACCTTTAGTAGCCACCAATTCAAAACCTAACTGGTGTAATTGCTGCGCAATCTCAACTACTTTTAAATAATCTTCCTTACGCACACTGATAAATGCACGGCCGCCTTCAGGCAACTTGGTTGAAGCGCCTAATTGTGACTTCAAAAACGCTTCGGCAAAGGTACTGCCAACACCCATGACTTCACCCGTAGATTTCATTTCAGGGCCTAGAATCGTATCTACACCGGGGAACTTGATGAACGGGAATACCGCTTCCTTCACTGAATAGAATGGCGGAATAATCTCATGCGTGACATTTTGTGATGCCAGCGTTTGACCAACCATGCAACGTGCAGCCACCTTAGCCAACTGTAAACCACAGGCTTTCGATACAAATGGCACCGTACGTGAAGCGCGTGGGTTTACTTCCAATACATAAACCGTTTCACCTTGAATCGCAAACTGCACGTTCATCAAGCCAACCACGCCCAAGGCTTTTGCCATCTGTTTGGTTTGTACGCGCAGTTCATCCTGCAACTTGGCTGACAAGCTGTATGGCGGCAGTGAACATGCTGAGTCACCGGAGTGAACACCCGCCTGCTCCACGTGTTCCATGATGCCGCCGATAATCACATCACCCGCGTTATCGCACAATGCATCCACATCCACTTCCAGCGCATCATTCAGGAATCGGTCGAGCAGCACTGGCGATTCGTTAGACACTTTAACCGCTTCACGCATATAGCGCTCCAACTGGCTTTGCTCCTGCACGATTTCCATGGCGCGGCCACCTAACACATAGCTAGGACGTACCACTAATGGATAACCAATTTCCAGCGCCAGACGGATCGCATCTTCCGGCGTTCTGGCAGTGCGGTTTGGTGGTTGTTTCAACCCTAACTCTTGCAGCATCTTCTGGAAACGTTCACGGTCTTCGGCCTTATCAATTGCATCCGGCGTTGTACCAATAATTGGCACACCGGCTTTCTCCAGGTCACGTGCCAATTTCAGTGGCGTTTGACCGCCGTACTGCACAATCACGCCCACTGGCTTTTCCAGTGCTACAATTTCCAGCACATCTTCCAATGTAACAGGCTCAAAGTACAAGCGGTCTGAAGTATCGTAATCCGTTGAAACCGTCTCCGGGTTACAGTTAACCATAATGGTTTCATAGCCGTCTTCACGCATGGCAAAAGCCGCGTGTACACAACAGTAATCAAACTCAATACCTTGCCCGATTCGGTTCGGACCGCCACCCAGCACCATGATTTTCTTTTTATTGCTAGGCTGCGCTTCGCATTCTTCTTCATAGGTTGAGTACATGTACGCTGTGTTTGTAGCAAACTCAGCGGCACAGGTATCCACGCGTTTATATACCGGGCGCACGCTCAATGCCTGGCGATAAGCACGCACCGCATGCTGGTCAGTATCCAGCAGCTTGGCCAGACGTCTGTCAGAAAAGCCGCGGCGTTTTAATTGCAGTAAGGCTGCTTTGTCCAGGTCGGCAAGATTTTTATCTTTTAATGCCTGCTCGCGGTCAATGATGTCTTTAAGTTGCACCAGGAACCATGTGTCGATTTTGGAGATATTGAATACTTCGTCAACACTTAACCCCATACGGAATGCATCACCTACATACCAGATACGCTCAGGACCAGGCACGCCGATTTCTTTGGTAATGGTATCCAGGTCTGTAGTTTTTTCATCCAGACCGTCAACACCCACCTCTAGACCGCGCAGTGCTTTCTGGAATGACTCCTGGAAAGTACGACCGATTGCCATCACCTCACCCACGGATTTCATCTGTGTCGTTAAACGTGAATCTGCCTGCGGGAATTTTTCAAAAGCAAATCTAGGTATTTTGGTCACAACGTAATCAATACTTGGCTCAAACGACGCAGGAGTAGCGCCGCCAGTGATTTCATTGCGTAATTCATCCAGCGTAAACCCTACCGCCAATTTCGCTGCCACTTTCGCAATCGGGAAACCGGTCGCCTTCGAAGCAAGTGCAGAAGAACGTGACACACGAGGATTCATCTCGATGACAATCATACGGCCATCATCAGGATTAATCGCAAACTGGACGTTCGAACCGCCGGTGTCAACGCCAATTTCACGTAATACCGCCAAACTGGCATTACGCATGATCTGGTACTCTTTATCCGTCAAGGTTTGCGCGGGCGCTACGGTAATCGAGTCACCGGTATGCACACCCATCGGATCCAGGTTTTCAATTGAACAGATGATGATACAGTTGTCAGCAGAGTCGCGCACAACTTCCATCTCATACTCTTTCCAGCCCAGCAGAGATTCTTCAATCAACAGTTCGCTGGTAGGTGAAGCATCCAAACCACGCTCGCAAATTGCAATAAATTCCTCGCGGTTGTAAGCGATACCGCCACCGCTGCCACCCATGGTAAATGAAGGGCGGATAATCGCAGGATAGCCAATACTGGCCTGCACCTGCAACGCCTCTTCCATACTGTGCGCAACAGCTGACTTGGCAGAACCCAAACCGATTTTCGTCATCGCTTCTTTAAACTTTTGACGATCTTCAGCTTTATCAATCGCCTCTTTGGAAGCGCCGATCAACTCTACGTTGAATTTTTCAAGAACACCGTGCTTGTCTAAATCCAGCGCGCAATTCAAGGCCGTTTGACCACCCATGGTAGGCAGCAATGCGTCGGGACGCTCTTTTTCGATAATCTTTTCAACGACTTGCCAGGTCACCGGCTCAATGTAAGTTGCATCAGCCATTTCCGGATCAGTCATAATCGTTGCCGGATTAGAATTCACCAGAATGACACGATAACCTTCTTCACGCAGTGCTTTACATGCCTGCGCACCAGAATAGTCAAACTCACAGGCCTGACCAATAACGATAGGGCCCGCGCCGATGATTAGAATGGATTTAATGTCAGTACGCTTAGCCATTAGCCAGCCTTTCTTTCTTCTGTATTTCTTGCTTGCATCATGCTAATGAAGCGATCAAACAAATAACTCATTTCAGTTGGACCAGGACTTGCCTCCGGGTGCCCCTGAAAACTAAATGCGGGTTTATCCGTACGTGCGATACCTTGCAGGCTGCCGTCGAATAAAGAAACATGCGTCACCTTGATATTGGCCGGCAAAGTTGCTGCATCCGCAGCAAAACCATGGTTCTGGCTGGTGATATACACACGCTTGGTTTCAACATCCTGCACCGGGTGGTTTGCACCGTGGTGGCCGAACTTCATTTTTACGGTTTTTGCACCGCTAGCCAAAGCCAGCAACTGATGGCCCAGGCAGATGCCGAATGTAGGCACGCCCTTATCAACGATGGTTTTAATCGCAGAAATCGCATAGTCACATGGCTCAGGATCGCCAGGGCCATTGGAAAGGAATACGCCATCCGGATTGAGCGCCAGCGCTTCTTCTGCTGTTGCCTGTGCCGGCAATACTGTCACTTTGCAACCGCGTGAGACCAGCATGCGCAGAATGTTACGTTTGACGCCATAATCATAGGCAACCACATGGAATTTTTCTTCCGGAGCTTTAGTGAAGCCTTGACCAAGCGCCCATTCACCTTCAGTGAATTGGTATGGCTTTTCACAGGTCACCACTTTCGCCAGATCCAGTCCAGTCATGCCCGGGAAACCTGCAATCAGGCTATTTGCCAGCGCTAAAGCTTTAGCTTCATCAGCTTCACCAGCGATAATCGCGCCGGCTTGCGCGCCTTTTTCACGCAAGATACGTGTCAATTTGCGCGTATCGATATCAGAAATCGCCACCACATTGTTGGCGACCAGATACTCAGACAAAGATTGTGTGCTTCTGAAATTGCTATGAGTAAGCGGCAAATCACGAATAATCAGGCCGCTGGCAAATACCTTGCCAGACTCAACGTCCTCGGCATTTACACCGTAATTGCCGATATGCGGATAAGTAAGTGTAACGATCTGTTTAGTGTAAGACGGGTCGGTGAGAATCTCTTGGTAGCCAGTCATCGAAGTGTTGAATACAACCTCGGCCACTGTGTGGCCAGACGCTCCAATTGACATGCCACGAAACACGGTTCCATCTGCAAGTACTAGTATGGCGGGCAGGTTTTGTGACACAGTAACTCCTTGTTTTACTTCATTAAATAATTATCTAGTCTTTTGTCCATCATGAACAGATGGCAGATATGCAAAACGGGAGGAGTAGGTTTACTCTTCCCGTTTCAGAATTAACGAATTATAGCGAAAAAAAACCGACTAATCAATGTAAACATGCATTCGTATCATCTGGCGATGATGCACTTTTGCCAGCAACAGCTGTGCGGAAATGGCTCCTAAAAATGCCAGAAACATGTCCCACTGAGTATCCCATACATCACCTTGCGTTGCCAGGAAAGCAACTGCGTCGCTGCCAGAGGCTAGCGCGACCCACCACTCGATAAACTCATAGAAGGCGCTCATTGCCAGACAAACGCAAACGACTATAAAGAACAGCCATTTTCCCGGACGAAGTGGTGAAGTGCGAAGCAGAATCTCTCGGGTAATGATTGCCGGGATAAAACCTTGTGCCACATGACCCAGACGATCGTAATAGTTGCGGTCCCAGCCGTTATAATCACGCATCCAGCTGAACAATGGCATTTCGGCATAGGTGTAGTGTCCGCCCACCAATAGAATAATGGCATGCAGCAGAACCAGCCCATATACCAAATTGGTCAGCGGGAATTTAGCATAGGTCAACATTAATATTGGCAGCCCGATGAGCACCGGGAACACCTCCAGAAACCAGGTGAAATAGTCATGCGGGTGCATAGCAGACCAGACGAAAACAGCACTCAGACAAACAAGCAGCAAGGTTAAATATTGACGATTACTCACAATCCAACACCTCATTAATCAAACCCGAAACGCTTAATCAGATACGCTTTGATTATCTGCGTAAGCCCCAAATACACCACTAAAATAGCAGCCAGATACAGCCAGAAAACCGGGGGTAAAGGTGTCATCTGCAATGCCGGGGCAAAAGCCGAATATGGGAGGTATGCACCTACGATACAGATGGCTACAGTCGTGATTAACAAAGGCAGGCTAGGCTTACTTTGCAGAAAAGGAATTCTGCCAGTTCGAATCACATGCACAATTAGGGTTTGTGAAAGCAAGGACTCGACAAACCATGCGGTCTGGAACAATCCGGCATGCTCCGGCGTTGTGCAGTCAAACACGAACCACATCAATCCAAAGGTCGCGTAATCAAAAATGGAACTGATTGGCCCGATCATCAGTATATATCTGGCAATATTCGCAATCTCCCATTTACGCGGCTGAGAAATGTATTCGCTGTCGACATGGTCGGTGGCTACCGACGTCTGCGAGAAATCATACATCAGGTTATTAAACAGTATTTGCACGGGCGCCATAGGCAAAAACGGCAGAAAAGCGCTCGCTCCAATGACGCTGAACATATTACCGAAATTCGAGCTGGCGCTCATCCTGATATATTTAATGATATTGCCGAAAACTTTTCTACCCTCGATTACGCCGTCTTTGATCACCATCAGATTCTTTTCCAACAGGATAATATCGGCCGACTCTTTTGCGATATCAACTGCATTATCGACTGAGATTCCAACATCTGCAGCTTTCAGAGCGGGGCCGTCATTAATACCATCGCCCATAAAGCCGACGACATGCCCTTTTTTCTGTAGCGCGTTGATAATGCGCGCCTTTTGCTGGGGATACAGTTTTGCAAAAACAATCGTATCCTCAACAGCAGTTGCCAACTCAATATCTGACATCTGTTCTATCTGGCTGCCAACTAAAACCGTTTCAACCGGGAGACCAACATCATGACAAATCTTGCGGCTGACGCCCTCATTGTCCCCGGTGAGAATCTTGACGGCAACGCCATATTTGCGCAGTGCGGCAATCGCCTGACCAGCCGATTCCTTAGGCGGATCAAGAAATGCAACATAACCGCTCAAAATTAAATTGGACTCATCTATTGGTTCATAAACCACATGCTCACGACTGACCTCCCTGTAGGCTACCGCTATCACGCGAAAGCCATCCTCGTTAAGTTCCTTAACGATTCTACGGGCATCCTCCATATGGGACGACTCAAGCGGCAATATCTGGCCCCCTTGCTGAAAGCGGTCACATATCCCGAGAAGCTCTTCAACAGCACCTTTGCAAATGAGCAAATGCGACAACTGATCTTTTTCAACGATTACGGACATCCGCCGCCGCTGAAAATCAAATGGAATCTCATCAATTTTTTGGTAGACGCTTACCTCATGCAGTTTTTTGTGAATTTCCGCATGTTCCAGCACTGCAATATCAAGCAGATTTTTCAGTCCTGACTGGTAATGGCTATTAAGATAGGCAAACTCCAGAACACGCTCATCACTCTTGCCGGCAATATCAATATACTTCTCCAGAATTACCCTGTCCTGAGTCAGCGTGCCAGTCTTATCGGCACACAAAATGTCCATGGCGCCAAAGTTCTGAATGGCGTTCAAACGCTTGACAATGACCTTCTTACGCGACATCGCTATACCGCCCTTGGCCAGATTAATTGTCACCAGCATCGGCAACATCTCAGGGGTTAATCCAACGGCAACAGCAGAAGCAAACATTAGCGCCTCCATCCAGTTACCTTTAACGAATCCGTTAATCAAAAAAACTGCCGGCACCATGATCATCATCATGCGAATCATCAGCCAGATAAATTTCTGGATACCTTGGTCGAAACTCGTGAGTTCTTTTTCCTCTACCATGGTTGAGGCAATGGAGCCAAAAAAAGTCTGTCCGCCGGTTGCAACAACAACCCCGGTTGCCGCACCAGAAAGCACATTGGTGCCCATAAAACAGATATTAGATAAATCCGGGATGCTGATATTGCTTGTTAGATTTTTAACAGAATACTTTTCAACAGGCATAGACTCGCCTGTTAACGAAGACTGATTAACGAAGAGGTCTTTAGCGGAAAGCACCCTTATATCCGCAGGGATCATGTCGCCTGCAGATAGGTGCACAATATCACCAGGCACCAGCTGGCTGAAAGCCAGTTCCAATGTGTGGTTAGTAGCATCAGGAGGATTTCTGCGTGACACTGAGGCAGTAGTGCTGACCAAAGAACGCAGACTTTCGGCGGCCACGCTTGAGCGGTACTCCTGCGCAAAAGCTAGCGCGGTGGAAAAGAAAACCATCAGCGCAATCACTTCTGCACCACGTATTTCACCAGTAAAGATAGCTACCGCTGACAGGCCCAGCAGCAGTAAAGGTAACGGACTAAGAAATAAGCCTAAAAATCGTAAAAAAGGATGTCTCTTTTTTTCGACCGCTATAACATTGAGCCCGTACTTCTTTAATCTTTTTCTGGCATCAGATTCCAGCAACCCTTCCGGCGAAGTATCCAGCTCCAGTAGAGTTTCCTCTGCTTCTAACTTTGCAAACTGGTGGAAGCGATCTGAAATTTTTAACTCCTTAGACTCAAGACTCAGTTATCCTGAGTTCAAGTTTGCCCGGAAAATAAAACAAGACCTGCTGAAACAAACTACATATACAAAATTACCTTAGGTTCAAAGTTACCTTAAACCCAGCACATCCTGCATATCAAACAAACCTGATTTCTTCCCTGCTAAAAATTTGGAAGCACGCAGCGCGCCAACAGCAAAGGTTGCGCGGCTGCTCGCTTTATGCGTAAGCTCCACACGCTCGCCAACCCCCGCGAACAACACAGTATGATCGCCTACCACATCGCCGCCGCGCACAGTAGCAAAGCCGATTGTACTGGGATCACGCTCGCCGGTAACGCCCTCGCGACCGTATACTGCACACTGCTCCAGGTTGCGACCCAATGCACTGGCGGCGGCTTCGCCCAGACGTAACGCCGTGCCAGACGGCGCATCTACTTTGTGACGATGATGCGCCTCAATGATTTCAATATCATAGCCTTCGTTTAAAACCTTGGCCGCCGACTGCACTAAATTGATGAGCAAGGTCACGCCCACGCTCATGTTAGGTGCAAAAACAATCGGAATATTTTTTGATGCCGTTTCAATTGCCAGTTTCTGTTCAGCAGAAAAACCTGTAGTGCCAATCACCATACCCACATTGGCTTTCTGACAGGCAGCAAGATACTGCATACTGGCTTCAGGGCGCGTAAAATCAACCAATACATCAGCACCTTTTAGTGCGGAGTCAATATCAGCAGTCACTTTAACACCTGACACCTTGCCAAACTGTTCGCCCGCATCACGGCCGAGATGGGGATTTTCACCAGCCCTATCCAATGCGCCATGCAGCGACAAATCAGCATCCGCAAACACCGATTCCAGCAAGGCATGACCCATGCGCCCGGAACAACCGGCAATAACGACCTTTAATGGATTTACCATATTTCAAAAACCTGTAACTTTCTATACTTACTAACTTAAAACCAAACGAGCTAAACCAAATAACCTAAAGCCAATTTTTAAAGCGCTTCACGGCAATGCACTGTGAATTATCACGTACTAAAAAATCAGAAACCTATTTTTTCCAGCATCCGGTCAAAAAATCCGGGAGTTCCTTCTTCCGGTAAATCTTTTGGTTTTGGCGGCACTTTATTTCCGGCTCGCGGTTCTATAACAGCCTGCGCAGCCACGGGCTCCGTTTCCTCTGTCCCGAACCGCATTTTCCTGTCAAATACCATGCCTGATGAGGGTTCATATGATGGCGCTTTAACCGGTAATTCTGTGGGTGGTAGCGGCTCATTAGGCTGCTGTCCAACAACAGACTCAACCGGGGCCGCCTGAACAATAGCCGGAGCAGGCTCAACTGTTGTCGATTCCACCTTGGCAGCATCAACAGGCGGAGCGGCATTAAGCAATGATTCGGTTGCTTGAGCTGGAGCCGGAGCTTCCGGAATGATCGCCATTTCAACAGGCACTGCCAACAGTGATTTTGGTTCCTCAGCCGCTGGCGCTGCTTTCTCTTTCACTTTGGCTGCAGCATTTTTAGCGGCTTCTTCGGCTTCCAGCTTAGCTTTAGCTGCGGCCTCTTTTTCCGCAGCCTCTTTTGCCAACGCTGCCTCATCTTTTTCCCAGAACTTCAGTTTATCCATCAAACCTTTATCTTCCGGCTTTTTAGTTGGTGTAACTACTCTTGTTCCTGTATTGCTTTTACTTTCATCTGTTTTAGTTGGATCGCTGCCCGCAGGAATTACGTCGCCGCGCACCGACTTTAATAATTCGTTCTCAAAATCCAGAATCACGCGGCGCTGTTCTTTAACTTTTCCACTTTCGCGCATCTGGTAAAAATAGTCCCAACGGTTGCTATGGAAACTGTCTTGAATAAGTGGCGTGCCCATAATAAAGCGCACTTGCGATTTCGTCATTCCCGGACGTAACTGCAACAGCATTTTGGAGGTCACCACATTGCCCTGTTGCACATCAAGCTTATAAGGTTTTATAGTAGGCAGTGCCGTACCACAGGATGTGCACAACAATGCTACCAAGATGAATATATAACGCATATTATGACTTTAATTTGAATTAGCGTTAATATAACACGTTGACCGTTAACCCAAAACACTGAGATTGCCAAAATACCAAGATTGTAAATTGTGAGCAACCAAAGCATGCATGACCAAAAAGACTTAAAAAACGCAGGATTAAAAGCCACTTTGCCCAGGCTTAAAATTTTAGAATTATTTGAAAACAGCAAAGATAGGCATTTGTCTGCCGAAGATGTGTATAAAATCCTGATCACTTCAGACGAGGATGTAGGTTTGGCAACCGTCTACCGTGTCCTCACGCAGTTTGAACAGGCAGGGTTATTGATTCGCCATCATTTTGAAAGTGGTAAAGCAGTATTTGAATTGAACGAAACCGGTCACCACGACCATATTGTTTGCCTGCAATGCGGTCATGTTGAAGAGTTTTGTGATGATGAAATTGAAAAGCGCCAACAATCCATTGCAAAAGACAGAAGCTTTAGCATCCGCGAGCATTCACTCTACATCTACGCTGATTGCACAAAAAATCCCTGCGACCGTAAAAACTAGCACTTGGTGTGATTAAGCACCAGTTGCTCAAATCGGCTTTCCAGCTAAATTTGACTTCCTAACTCAAGCCCAGCATCTCTGCTGCGTGTTTACGTGTCGTATCCGTAATCGCCAGACCGCCCAACATGCGGGCAACCTCCTCAATACGTTGCACATCATCTAAAACTTCGATGCTACTGAGCGTTTGCCCGTTTGTTTGAGATTTGCTGACTCGCAAATGGTGCTGACCAAGGGCCGCCACTTGCGGCAAGTGCGTAATCACCAGCACCTGCCGTTGTGTACCTAATTGCTTGAGTAAATTGCCAACCACCTCGGCCACGCCGCCGCCGATACCTACATCAACCTCATCAAATATCATGGTAGGTACGCTACCTTGCTGCGCGGTGACCACGCGTATTGCCAGACTGATGCGTGACAACTCTCCGCCCGATGCCACTTTGTTTAACGCACGCGGAGGCACGCCTGCATGCCCGGATACCAAAAACTCGACCTGCTCCAAACCGCTGGCACCCGCTGGTTGAGGCGTTAATTCGACCGCAAACTTACCGCCGCTTAATGATAACCGCTGCATTTCGGCAGTAATTTTCTCATGCAGGATTGTCGCAGCTTTTTCCCTGCCGGCACTTAACTTTTCAGCGAGTTGCGTATATTCACCCAGTGCCTGCGCTTCCTGCTGCACCAGTGCGCCGCTATCTTCCACCTCAGCCAACTCGGACATTCGCGCTTGCCAGGTTGCCAGTAAAGCCGGCAATTCCTCTACTTGTACCCGGTATTTACGTGCGGCAGAATGGATCGCCTGAATCCGGGCTTCCACTTCATTCAAACGCGCAGGATCCAGATCAATATGCTGAATATACCGGCCAATGAACCGGCTGGTTTCCTGCACTTGAATCATGCCGGAATCAAGTGCCTCCAGCGCTTCACTCAATGTTGCATCGTACTCTTGCATGCCTTGCAATTTATGTTGCGCTTGCGTCAGCAAGTTCAAAGCTGATAATTCGCCTTCGCTTAGCAACTCCAAACAAGCTTCACCACTCTTGATTAAATCGGCACCATTGGAAAGTCGGGTGTGTTCTTGCTGCAGGGCTTCCCATTCATCGACATCGAAGGAAAGCTGTGTTAACTCACGTATATCATCACGTAATTCTGCCAATTCATCTGCGTAAGCGGCAGCATTTTTTTCCAGCGTCATGCGCATCGCGTTCAGATGATGCCAATGCTTGTATTTAACAGCCACTTCATCGGCAATGGAAGTCAAACCGCCAAATTCATCCAAAATCTGACGTTGCGTCGCCAATTTAAGCAACGAATGGTGTGCATTTTGGCTGTAAATATCAACCAATAGCTCACCGATGTCTTTAAGCTGTTGAACGGTGACTGGCGTGCCGTTAATAAAAGCGCGCGAGCGGCCATCCGCATACATGACTCGACGTAAAACCAATTCACCGGCATCGTTCTCCAATTCCGATTGCTGCAGCCATAACTGTGCTTCCTGATTACCACCGATAGCAAACATGGCGCTGATTTCCGCCTTGTCGCAGCCTGTGCGCGTAACACCACCCTCTCCTCGCGCACCCAAGGCTAGTGATAAAGCATCAATCAGAATAGATTTGCCCGCGCCCGTTTCACCTGTCAGCACGGTAAAACCTGCCTCAAACTCCAGGTCGAGCTGGCTGACAATTACAAAATCACGAATGGAAAGGCTTTGTAGCATAAATTAAAGACCCGCTTTATTGCCAAATCAAAAAATGACAAGGCGACGAACCGAAAACAGTACAAATAGTACGGCGAGCCAATAATTGGCTTGTCCGTAGAATATACCAACTATAAAGTTGGTTATTCATACGCCAAGGTGAAGACAACACAGTCATTTTTTGATTTCGCAATAAAGCTATCCCCAATTGAGCTTGTTACGCAGCATATCAAAATAACAATAGTCGCTTGGATGCAGCAAAGAGATCGTTTTTTCAGCGCGTTGTACTACAATTTTGTCGCCGATTTCTAAAACCTCTTGAAATTGACCGTCTACACTTAACTGCGCCTCATTAAACTGCACCAATGTCACTTCGATTTTACTGGCGCTATTAACCGCAATCGGACGGTTACTCAATGTATGCGGACAAATGGGAACCAGGGAAATCGCTTCCAGATTCGGATGTAAAATTGGGCCGCCTGCTGATAATGCATAGGCTGTGGTTCCGGTAGGCGTACTTAAAATCAGGCCATCGCTGCGCTGTTTGTAAACAAACTTACGATCAATTTCCACTTCCAACTCGACTAAGCGCAAGCCGCTTTTAATAACAACATCATTCAGCGCATAGCTGGCATGCACCACTTTATTTTGTCGAATTACTTGCGTAGCCAACAACATGCGGGGTTCTTTTATAAAGGCACCGGCAAGAATCAGGTCGATTTCAATCAGCATACTTTCAGCGCGCAAGTCTGTTAAGAACCCGAAACGGCCACGATTAATCCCCACCAGCGGCACATCTGCCTCAATCAGGCTACGCGCCACACTTAGCATGGTGCCATCGCCGCCCATGACTATCGCCAGGTCCGCAGTTTTTCCAATCTGATCCAGCGTTAAAGTTTTATAGTGCGCGAGATGTGCGTGATGCGCAGTATTTTCCTCGATCCAGACTTCAAAATTTTTAGATGTTAAATGCCTCGCCAAATTTGCCAAATCGCTTTGCATGAGCTGCAAAGCCGATTCGTTCATATATTTGCCAATAAGCGCTATTTTTTGGAATTTTGTATACACGGCAGAATTAAAACATAGTCAGTAAATCTTAGCAAAGCAAGATATCAGTACTTTGTGCAAAAAATTGAATTAGCCATGCACAATTTGTGCAGAAATCCCCATTTTATAGTTTTATCTAACAACTTTTAAAAGGTCATTGAACTAATTTTTCTTTTCAAAATCAATCTGATAATAAAAAATCATCATTGAAAAAATCTCTGGCATCATTTCTGCTTGCTTATATAATGGCAACCCTAGACTTAAACACTATAAAAACATGACTGCTCACCCACAAAAAAGCATATTAAAAACATATTTTTTTCTCACATACCTTGTCGCGTTATGGTTAGTATCTGACTCCATCCCCATCAGCAGTATTTATCAAGAGGGATGGCTGCCCTTTGGTTTCATGCTCGTTACTTTTCTGCTCTATGGTATTTATTACCTGCTGCCGGCCATTGCCATTACCGCGCTGACAGGCTTTATCAGTCATCGTTTTAAACCTGACAGTTCTATTGCCATTTATGTTGCAGCTATCCTGACTGGTGCCGTCACCACATTGCTGCTCTATGCAAATGCAAAGATATTTTCGCTCTACGGCATGTTTTTTAACGGTTTTATCCTCAATTTAGTCATTACTCCGGGCGGCATTGAATCTTTAGGTGGCAGCAGCGCCTCCGATGTCGGTTTTGCACTGATTGCCTTAGGGTTTATTAGTTTGCAGGCCCTGATTTTATGGCTGGTGCATCGTTTTTATCTAAAAAAACCAGCAGTTCAACTTTCATTCAAGTTTTTACCTATTGCCGTTTTAGTGGTAACAATTCTGGTGCACATGGGATTTGCATTTGATAGCTATAAAAGCAATCAATTAAATATCGTGGCTGAGTCAATCCCGTTTTATCAAACAGTTTCGGCACGCGGTTTGTTTAAAAAACTGGGCTTCACCGCCAAACGCGAAACCAACCTTAAAGTTAAAGGCAAGCTTAATTACCCGCTCAACCCAATTCAGATTAAGGAACCGGCACACCCCTATAATATTATCTGGCTTACATCAGAATCATGGCGTGCAGACAGTTTAGACGAAAAAGTGATGCCAAATAGCTGGGATTTTGCTAAAAATGCTGCACGCTTTACGCATAACTACAGCAGCGGCAACGGTACGCGCATGGGCGTATTCGGCATGTTTATGGGAATACCCGGAAACTATTGGTTTCCATTTTTAGAAGCTCGCCACGGCGCTGCATTGATTGATGTGCTGCAAAAACAGCAATATCAGATGAGCCTGTACACCAGCGCAAAATTCTCATATCCGGAATTTGATAAAACGATCTTTGCCCAGGTACCAAGCGAAAAACTGCATGACGACAACAGCGCAGGCACCGGCTGGGAGAATGACCGCAACAACGTGACAAGACTGCTCTCGTTTATTGATAAACGCGACCCGGCGAAGCCATTCTTCACCTTCATGTTTTTTGAATCTCCTCATGCACGTTACTACTTTCCGCCAGAAAGTGTGATTGCGAGGCCGTATCGCGACGATTTGAATTACGCCACGCTAAGTAAAGAAGCCCTGCGTGAAAACATCGTGCCGATTAAAAATCGCTACATCAACTCGGTGCATCATCTAGACATGCAGTTTGGACGTATTTTTGAATACATGAAAACGCACCAATTACTCGACAATACCATTGTTGTAATGATTGGGGACCATGGCGAAGAATTCATGGAGCATGGCTTCTGGGGACACAATTCCACGTTTGTTGACCCGCAAGTGCGCACACCGCTTGTCATTTACGCACCGGGAATGAAACCTTTAGTTAGCGACCAGATGACTAGCCACATGGATGTGATTCCCACGATCATGCCATTACTAGGTGTAACCAACCCAACCAGTGATTATGCCACCGGCTATAATCTGCTGGCAGGTGAAAAACGTAACCACACTTATATTTCAGATTGGGATAAAGTGGCCTATGTAGATGACGAGGTTAAAATCACCCAGCCCGTGAACGGCAAAAGCTTTTCTCTCGTGAAAGCCAGCAAAGGCAATGACGATGCTTTGAGCAATGAGGAACGCAAGGCAGTACTGCAACGTAAACAGGCGGCCATGCTGCAATTGGTGCAGGACTTAAGCAAATTCTTTAAGAAAAAAGATGCGGTTACAAAACCTTAAATAGCATTGCCTAATACTGATAACTAACCGATAATTTACGCATGGGTACCATCTATGGATAAGCGTGCGCAAATTTTACTTAAAACCTTGGTTGAACATTACATCAGTGATGGTCAGCCGATTGGTTCACGCACGCTGCTGCAGCATTCCGGCCTAGACGTCAGTTCGGCCACTATCCGCAATGTCATGAGCGACCTGGAGCAGTTGGGCTTTATTGCCAGCCCTCATACGTCGGCTGGACGTATCCCGACGCAAAAAGGTTATCGTTTTTTTGTGGACTCCTTACTTACCGTGAAGCCCTTGGAAGCCAAGGAAATTCAACGCATAAAACATGAGTTCTCTTCACCTGACCCGCAACAATTAATTACCAGCGCTGCTGACATGCTATCCCAGCTGTCGCAATTTGCCGGTGTAGTAATGATCCCCAAACGTAAGAAAATTACGTTCAAACACTTGGAATTTTTACCCCTCGGTGAAAAACGTATTCTCGTGATTATCGTAACAACTGACGGCAATGTACAAAATCGCATAATCATGGCTGACAAGCCATATAGCGCTTCGGAGCTTACGCAAGCTACCAATTATTTCAATCATCATTTTGTCGGGGCTACATTTGATGAAGTACATCAAAAATTGCACGAAGAACTCAAGCAAATGCAAACTGATATTAATCGCTTAATGGCGGCAGCACTGGAAATGAGTGATAAAGCAAATAACACTGGCAAGGAAAGCGTTGTAATTGCGGGTGAACGTAATTTATTACAGGCAGATGACTTATCTTCCAATGTTGCCAGCTTGCGCAAGCTTTTTGAGCTATTCGAACGCCGAACACAGTTAATGCAACTTCTGGATAATAGCAAACGGGCTGCAGGCATTCATATTTTCATCGGCGGAGAAAGCGACTATCTGCCTCTAGATGAATGCAGCATGGTCACGGCCCCTTATGAAGCAGACGGGCAAATCGTAGGCACGTTAGGCGTGATTGGCCCAACGCGCATGGCATACGAGCGCGTGATTCCAATCGTGGATGTCACTGCAAAATTATTATCCAATGCGCTATCAACCAATTAAAAATATTAATTAACCGCCGGGAATCAAAAACGCGCACATGGCCTATTACAAACCAGAACCAAAATACGAGCACGGCGATCAGTTGAAAGTCGGGGTTCTGCTTGCTAACTTAGGCACCCCGGACGAACCTACTGCAAAAGCTTTACGCCCTTACTTGCGCCAGTTTTTGAGTGATAGACGCATTGTAGAAATTCCCCGCGTTATTTGGTGGCTGATTCTAAACTGTATTATTTTGGTGATTCGACCAAGAAAATCCGCAGAAAAATACGCTAGCGTATGGACAAAAGAAGGCTCTCCATTGCTGGTGCATGCGCAAAAGCAAGCTATCCTGCTTCGTGGATTTCTTGGGCAAAAAATAAAATCACCGTTTGCAGTTGAGTTAGGCATGAGTTACGGTGATCCATCGATAGCAGCCGCTATCGAAAAGTTAAAAGCGCAGCATTGCGACCGTGTTTTAGTGTTCCCGCTTTATCCGCAATACGCTGCATCCAGCACGGCCAGCGCACTGGATACGGTTTGGCGTGTACTGCTTAAAACACGCAATGTGCCTGCAATTCGCACCATCAAACATTACCATGACCACCCGGCTTACATCGCGGCATTAGCACAAAACGTGCGTGAACACTGGCGCATTAACGGTGGCAAACCAACCAAGCTGGTGATGAGTTTTCATGGCGTGCCTAAATTCCACCTATTGAAAGGTGATCCCTACCATTGTGAGTGCCAGAAAACGGCCAGACTTTTGGCAGAAGCACTGGAAATCAGCAAAGATGAATTTTTGGTAGCATTTCAATCACGCTTTGGTAAACAAGAGTGGCTTAAACCATATCTGGCCAGCACTTTACAGGCTTTAGGCAAAGCCAGGACCAAACGCGTTGATGTCATTTGCCCCGGTTTTTCCAGCGATTGCCTGGAAACTCTGGAGGAAATTGCGATGGAAGGCAAACATATATTCCAGAATAATGGCGGCGGTGAATATCACTACATCCCGGCACTCAATGAAAACGACGCCTGGATACATGCGATGACCGCAATTGCGCTCGAGAACCTGCAAGGTTGGGTGCACACGGAGTGGGATAACGCCCAGGCAAAAAAAGATGCCGAAATGACAAAATTGAGGGCACAAAGTTTAGCCACTAATCAATAAGCGTTATACTTCACACTTTATAAGTTTTAATTTCGTCATACATTTTCTTTGCGCTTAATTATGATTTTAGGTCTTAATCAATGATAGTAATTACAGGCGGCGCAGGCATGATAGGCTCTATCATCGCCTGGCATCTTAATACCAATCTCAATCGTGACAACATTGTCATTGTTGATCGCATCACACACGAGGAGCAATGGCAGAACCTTGCGCATCGTCAATACGCGCAATACCTGGATAAAGACCAGCTCATGTCCTGGCTGGAAAATCGTATGGACGTCGAAGCCATCATCCACATGGGCGCAATCAGTGCCACTACAGAGCGCGATTTTAACAAACTGGTTGCAGATAATATTCACTATTCACAAAACCTCTGGAACTGGTGTTCTGACTACAAAGTGCCTTTCTTTTATGCCAGCTCCGCAGCCACCTATGGTGATGGTAACTTAGGTTATGACGATGCAACTATTGATAATTTACGCCCTCTAAACGGCTACGGTTATTCCAAGCACTTTTTTGATCAATGGGTGTTGCAGCAGGTAAACAAAGGTTTACCTACACCACCAAGTTGGGCCGGCTTTAAGTTTTTTAACGTGTATGGCCCCAATGAGTATCACAAAGAGCGCATGGCAAGCGTAGCGTTTCACACTTTCAATCAATTCAGCCAAACCGGCACCATGAAGCTTTTCAAAGGGACCAAAGCCGGGGTTGAAGACGGCATGCAAATGCGCGATTTTGTTTACGTAAAAGATGCAGCGTCAGTAGTCAGTTACTTTCTTGAATCATCTCTAAACAACCAACCTGCTGCAAATGGTATTTATAATATCGGCACAGGCAAAGCGCGTAGCTTTAAAGACCTGGCAACTGCAGTGATGACCAGCATGGCGCGTGAGCCTCATATTACCTTTATCGATATGCCGGAAGATTTGCAGGGCAAGTATCAGTATTTCACTGAGGCCACCATGAGCAAGCTTGCCAGTGCAGGATACAAACAACCGTTCCGCACCTTGGAAGAAGGTGTTCGTGACTATGTGCAAAATTACTTAATGCAAGAGGATAAATACTGCTGATGAGTATTCCCAAAAAGTATGTTGATTACTTAAAAGGCGAACACAGTGCTCATATGGCGATGTTTAATGCGCTTGAGCCGCTTTTTCCGCTCATCAGTGATGTCGGGGAAGCGATGCAACGCTGTATTAACAATGGCGGAAAAATTTTGGTGATGGGCAACGGCGGCAGTGCGGCTGATAGCCAACACATCGCCGCAGAAATTGTCGGCCGCTTTAAAAAGGAACGCAAGGGCTTACCGGCCATCGCACTCACAACTGACACCTCAATTCTTACTTCTATTGGCAATGACTATGGCTACGACTATATCTTTGCGCGCCAGATTGAAGCCCTGTGCCGCCCGGAAGACTTAGTTATAGGCATTACCACCAGCGGCAATAGCGCAAACGTAGTAAGCGCAATTGAAGCAGCCAATGCAATCGGTGCAACTACTGTCGGGCTAACTGGCGGCACAGGCGGCAAACTCAATACCTTATGCAATTACAACATCGTTATTCCTTCAAGCGTCACGGCACGTGTTCAAGAAGCGCATATCTTTGTTGGGCATTCACTCTGTGAAATTTTAGAATCCTGATCATCAATGCAACAAAAATTACTCGACACCGTTAAGCACTTCGGCAATATCAACCAGCACGTACTGGTCATCGGCGATGTGATGCTCGACCGCTACCTGATAGGAGATGTCAGCCGTATCTCTCCAGAAGCGCCAGTTCCGGTCGTACTATTAAGATCACAGCATGATCGCGCTGGCGGCGCCGCAAATGTAGCTGCCAATTTAGCACTGCTGGGTATTAAAACCCACATCATAGGATGCGTAGGAGATGACGGTGAAGCCACTATCCTGCTCGATTTGATTGGCAAAATAGGCATTGAGCACAGCAGCATGATGCGCTCCAGCCACCGTCCAACTATTGCCAAAACCCGGATACTAAGCGGCCATCAGCAGATGATGCGGCTAGATCAGGAAAACAATGCCGTTTTCACCGCAGCCGAAAAGGCTCAAGCACTAGCTGCGATTCAGCAGCAGCTTGCGCTGAATCCTGCCATTGTTATTTTGTCAGACTATGCAAAAGGCTTGCTCAGCGCCGAAATCTGCCAGCAAGTAATTGCACAGTGTAACGCGTTAAAAATCCCCGTGCTGGTAGATCCCAAAGGCCACGATTACAGCAAATACAAGGGTGCGACAGCGTTAACCCCAAACAAAAAAGAAACTGCAGAGGCCTGCGCCACTGCAAGCAATGACCCCGACTTGATTGACAAGGCCGCAGCACTTAAAAACAAGCTGAATCTGCAATTTTTAGTAGTGACGCGTGGCGATGAAGGCATTTCACTCATAGACCACCACGCACACCTGCTCCCTGCCACTGCCAAACAGGTATTTGACGTATCCGGGGCTGGCGACACCGTCATCGCCACACTCGCCGCCGGCCTGATACACGACTTAAGCCCCCTGGAAAGCCTGCAGCTTGCCAATGTTGCGGCTGGCGTGGTGGTTGGCAAGGTAGGTACCGTGCCAATTACCCGTGATGAGTTAATAAACTCGTTAACTAGCGAACAGACTTCAGAACAGGCACACAAAATTTGCGACTTGGCGCAACTAAAACAAAAAGTGGAGTCTTGGAAAAAAGCTAAACAAAAAATCGTATTTACCAATGGCTGTTTCGATCTGCTGCATGCAGGGCACGTCACCTATCTGGAAGCCGCAAAAAAACGTGGCGACAAGCTCATCCTTGGGTTGAATACCGATCGTTCGGTAAGCGCGCTTAAAGGCCCGACGCGGCCAGTCGTAAATGAAAATGACCGCGCTCGGGTGCTTGCCGCACTTGAATCTGTAGATGCTGTCATCCTGTTTGATGAAGATACGCCGTTAAATTTGATCAACACCCTAAAGCCCGATGTCATTGCCAAAGGCAGCGACTACACTGCAGAGCAAGTTGTCGGTGGCAAGGAAGTTGAATCCTGGGGTGGCGAGATTGCATTAATAGATCTGGTTGCAGGACGCAGCACCAGCAACATCATTAAAAAGATGAATAGTTAAGTTAATACAGCACATGTCTGCTAAAAAAATCTTGATTATTGGCCCTTCATGGGTAGGTGATATGGTGCTGGCGCACAGCCTGTTCCAATCACTGAAAGCTCAAAACCCGGATGTAATCATTGACGTTGCCGCACCAGCCTGGACACTGCCACTATTGGAAAGAATGCCCGAAGTAAATCTCGGTATTGCGCTACCGTTCAAACATGGGCAATTCGCTCTATCCGAACGCATTCGATTTGGACGCAGCCTGAAAAACAAAGGCTACTTACAAGCCATTTTACTCGTCAACTCGCTCAAATCCGCCATTCTGCCATTTGCAGCAGGCATTCCGCAACGTACTGGATTCCTGAGCGAATATCGTTATGGCTTACTTAACGACATTCGTCAATTAGATAAAACCAAACTGCCACGCACTGTTGATAGATTTGTTGCATTGGGATTAGACAAAAACCAGGATTTATCACGTAGCAACGCTAAAACTTACAACCCGAAGCTGGTAGCCAACCGGGATCTTGCACTGCAGATTTTGCGGAAGCACGGGTTCAGCGAACCCACTCAGAAAATACTGGGGCTTTGCCCAGGCGCTGAATATGGTGAAGCTAAACGCTGGCCTGCCGAATACTATGCGGAAGTCGCAAATGCAGCGCTCAGCAAAGGCTGGAATGTTTGGTTGTTTGGCTCTGACAAGGACATTCCCGTGACTACGGCGATTAACAACTTGGCACAGAATCGCTGTCAGGACTGGGGAGGCAAAACAAAACTAGGCGAAGCAATCGACTTAATGTCGCTTTGTGATACCGTGATAAGCAATGACTCAGGCCTCATGCATGTAGCGGCAGCACTTGATAAAAAATTAATCGCGATTTATGGCTCTTCGAACCCCCTTCACACACCGCCAATGAGCCCCAGCGCAGTGGTAGAATATCTCGGATTGTCATGCAGCCCGTGTTTTAAACGTGAGTGTCCACTAAGCAATCCATCCGCACATCTTGCCTGTTTAAAACAAATTAAGCCTGAATTAATTATCCGTGAGATTGGTATTTAACTTTATGCTAAAACTATTTCCATTGAGCAGTTTTTTTACCCGCTTGCGCCAGCAAAAAAAAATAAACAAATTACGCAACAAACCTGAACGCTCGCTGGAAAAATTTAAAAAAAACTACCCTCGCTACAAAATTGGCCACCATTGTTATGGCCTGCCATCCATCAAGCATCCGCATGAAAATGCCATTCTTGAGATCGGTTCGTATTGTTCTATTGCCAAAAATGTGCAAATTTTTTTGGGTGGCATGCATCATACAGACTGGGTGACTACTTACCCATTCCCCGCCTTTGAAAAAAGCGCACATCACATTCTGGATTATTCACCAACCAATGGAGATGTCATCATAGGCAGTGATGTGTGGCTATGCGAAAACAGTACAATACTCTCCGGCGTTACCATTGGGCATGGTGCTGTCGTTGCCAATGGTGCTATTGTTACTAAAGATGTACCGCCCTATGCTATTGTAGGCGGCAATCCAGCAAAACTGATCCGTTGGCGTTTTGACGAAGATAAAAGAAAAGCTTTGTTAGAAGCTGCATGGTGGGATTGGCCACAGGATGAAATACTCAAAATCATCCCCCTTCTTTGCTCTGATAATATCGCTGATTTTCTCAGCCACGCAGAGTTACGAAACCGGCAGTTAAAAATCAAATAGATTGGCAAACGCGATCCATAATTTATGGTTAGCCTTTATACAAAAATGATGAAAAAAATAACGTTACTTACTGAATCCCAATTACAGTGGCTATTTACAATAGCTGCTGCTTTGCTAGCGTGGCGCATAATTTATATTCAGCAGGGCTGGATAAATGATGACTCCATACTCTATTTTGAAGTTGCCAGACTATTTTCACTCGGCGAATGGAAACAAGGCTTCGCTTTATACAATTGGCCGTTATACCCAGCTATCATTTCACTTCTCCACAAAATTACTAAAGCTGACTTTCAATTTGTAGCACAAATTCTAAATGTCTTATTCTTTACACTCGCCACTTATAGCTTTACTTCAATCATAAGGTTGGCCGGTGGCAATAAACTTACCATGTTCTGCGGAGTTCTTCTGCTGTTCAGCACGCCATATATTGTTGGCGATGTACTAGGAATGCTACTGCGAGATGAAGGGTTTTGGGCTTTTTTTCTTTTAAGTATTCAATACTTTATTCAGTTTTACCGCGCTGAAAAATTTAAGGATGCAATACTTTGGCAACTATCAGCCGTTACAGCTGTATTGTTTAGAGTAGAAGCTATCACTTTTTTGGCCTTATTGCCTTTCATTCTACTCACAAATAAAAATTCACCACGTATTAAAAATTGGGCATATGCAAATTCATTAAGCTTGCTGGCTTTCACTTTAATCACAATTACACTTATTCTTAACCCAACTTTAACCCTTAGCAGTTTTGGACGCCTAAATGAGATATTTTCTGTATTAGAAAATAGCTATACCACCATTACTCATACTCTAGTTGCAAAAGCCCAAATCATGAATGATCAAATTCTTGGCGGAGGATTAGATAACTATGGAATGATTGGAATTGTGCTGACGCTAGTAACTATATTGATGATTAAATGCATTTCTGCGCCAGGCTGGATGGCTAGCTTCATTTTAGTAGGAAATTGGAAAAACAGTGTAAAACATATATCGCCCGACGTACTTAAAGTATTTTATTGGATCATGGCACTAGCAACACTAAATGCTGCCGTTATTTTAACCAGCGTATTTATTCTATCTGGACGCTACATTGTAAGCCTAGGCTTAATCATGCTTGTTTTAGCATCATTTTGCCTCGCCAATTTCTTTAATATGTCTAAAACTCGCGGGCACCGTATATTACTAGCGCTTATCCTGACAATCCTAAGCCTAAGTCTAGTTAACAATACGCTATCTAAAAATAGTGAATATAATTACGAACAACACGCGGTGAACTGGATTAATACACACAACCAATCTAATGCTCCAGTATTCTATGCAAGTTCCACCGCACGCTATTATGCAGGAGAGCCATACATAGGCAGAGGATATGATGACTGGGATTACACTATCAATGCAATTTCTGACGGCTCAATCCAAAAATATCAATATTTAGCAATTAACATCAAAAATCATCAACCAGAAAAAGAGCGGCAGCTATTTAATACACTTAGCAATTACCAATTAGTAAAAGAAGTAATGGGATTTAGATCAAAGAAAAAAGTGATGATTTTTGTCAAAAAAGAAAAATCATAAAAAAATATTATTCTTTTAATATCGTTAAGCTATTTTTTTGTGCTTCTAAAATTGAGTTCCTTAAGCTTGATGCTATCAGCTTTGATCCTGTAATGCTTAAATGGTCATCATCTTTATAGAAAATATCGCGTCCGTTTCCTCCATAGCAATAGTTCGCATCACACAGGACTGGCACGGGGTCAAAAGTTACTACATTCGGATAATCTTTTAAAATATCTTTCACCGCTATGCGATAACTTGCCTGCCTAGCATCCACTACCTTACGCGATATTTTGCATTGTTCTGCCACAGCATTTCGAAGCGGGCGACTGACGCAAGCCCTAGGATCAAATCCAAGCTCAGGTGCTTGATATACAAAAACAATGTTCTTATGCTGCTGTTCAAGAAAATTTAACGTGTTACGCAAGCCTGCAGTAAATACCTGGGGGTAATTTGCATGTGCATCAAAACCCTTAAATTCACTTGATTGAATATGGGCATCAGGCTCTTCCAAGTTCTGATTGGGCAGCTTAAATCCCTTCCCTGTTTCATACATAGCAAAACGCGCAATAAGAATTACGGTTTGATTTGGTATATTTTTAAACTTATCCAATATACGCTTGGTATGAGCGCTGCAATTATTAAGTTGGTTTTTTATTATGCGATTAACACCTATAAATGGCGGACATCCAAAAGCCATAAACGAGGATGCATAAATCTCAGGATAATTTTTCAGCACGGCTGCAGAGACTACATCTGCATGACTATCTCCTAAAAATATGACTTGCTCATTTTTATCTTGAGGAGTGTTAGTAAAACAAAGTGCTTCATCCGGGTATCTAATCTGGCAACGTTGCCTCTCACTAAATAACCACTGCTTGGTAGACATAAATGCCTCAGTGTATTCTGCTGTCGTAAACAAACGGAACTTATGGCCCTCCTGTTGGTATATTTTATAAGCGAGCGCTCCCAAAACCATCATGCCAACAACCAAAAAGCCAGCAACCAATTTAGCATTTTTGTGTGCGCGAATAAATTTCTCTACAAAACGATAGCTAAACCATGCCAATATAAAACTCGAAGCTACTGCCAGCATGCGCCAGGACAATGATGGCGTTTGACCTTCTATAACGTGTGCAAAGGACAGCAGTGGCCAATGCCACAAGTAGAGTGGATAACTAATCAACCCTATCAAAACCATATATTTATTTGCAAGCACGTGCCGGTTAAACCATGCTCCAGAACCGGATTTAATGATTAACCATGCGCCAATAGTCGGGAACAATGCCCAAACTCCGGGGAAATCTCGCATTTTATTAATCAAAATGAACGCTGATAATATCAATATCATGCCAAAAACAGACTCAGCGTTCGCAAGATTTGCTCTTTCCTTAAATACAGTTGAAAACTGCCCAGCACGGGCTTGTTTACATGCTAACAAAGCGCCAAGAGACAATTCCCAAAACCGCATAAAAGGGGAGTAAAAAGCGACTTCAGGATTATGATTTGTAAAATAGGTACTAGCTACCAACGAGATGATCATTAAAGCAATGATCAATCTTTCAGCATAAATTAATCCCAGACGATAAATACCAAACAACATCAACGGCCAAAAAATGTAAAACTGTTCTTCAACACCTAAAGACCATAAGTGCAATAAAGGCTTTGTTTCGGCAGCCAAATCAAAATAGCCGACCTGCTGCATAAATAGAATATTGGATACGAAACCCACACCAGCCATCGCTTCTTTGGCAAGTGATTGGTATTCATCTGGCATCAATATGCCGCTGCCAATTAGCAAACAGAACAATAGCACTAGGATAAGAGACGGGAATATCCGCCGTATACGTCGGATATAAAATTGCAGAATGCTAAATTTCTGCAGAAATAAGTCATTAAGCAGAATCTTACTAATCAGGTATCCGGAAATGACAAAGAAAATATCTACGCCAACGAAACCGCCCCAATCATACTCTGGTAACGCGTGAAATAACACAACTGCCAATACAGCGACAGCTCGCAACCCATCGATATGTGGTTGATATTTTATATGATTTGGATATAGGCTCATATTAAGTGCTTAATAGAATTACAGTACTACTGGTAGACAAAGCTAGGTTAGCAAAAGCTCTGTTAATTTTGCCGAGGAGCATTTAATAGATGAACGACTTCTTCCGCTGCGATGATCGTGGCTTGTAGACGGTGTTTTTTGTCTATGTAGGAGGGATTGTTTTGATCCAAGAATAACCCTTTAATTTTCAATGCCAATAAATAACACTTTGATTTAAATATGGATGTTTTAGTTAAACGTAATGCATCTCTAGGGTCGAAATGTTTAGTCACAAATAAAAACACACCTCGTCTTTTTCTTAGCCATTTATCCAGTGAACTGGCACTGGCTTCGCTAGCACCCGACACATGCATAATCTTTACAGTATCGATAAAACCAATCTCATAACCTGCCAACCTGACTTTTAGACAGATATCGGCATCCTCACCATATAAAAAGTAATCTGGATCAAAACCTTTGATTTCTTCATAAACACTTCGCTTTATAAGCATACAGGCCCCTAACACCCAAGCAATCTTTCCGGGCAAGGCTTTGAATTTCTGCGTATATTTCAGGCCACTTGAAGATGGATAACTGTAACGCGGCAAAACTAGCTTATTTTTTCTTGGCTCATACACAAGCGGGGCTAATAACCCTACTTTTGGATTGCTTACAAGCGTATCTATAAGATTGCTTATGGCGAATGGGTCATCAATTTCAGTATCAGGGTTAAGTAAAAGCAAGAACTCCCCGCGCGCTTTACTGGCAGCCAGATTATTTGCACGCCCAAAGCCCAGGTTTTCTTTACTTTGTATAAACAGGCAATTATCAGGCAGATTATCCTTGAACAAATCAATGCTGTTATCCTGACTGGCATTATCAACCAAGATAATCTCAAATCGAATATTAAGCTGCTTTTGTAAGGAGCTTATACACTTAAGCGCGTAAGCTCCGGAATTGTAGTTCACAATAATGATAGATAATTGAAGTGGGGAAGTAACCATGTGTTCGCTGTAATTTACAGCCCTCGTTGAATAATCGCAGCCTCTACCAGCACGACATCATGTGGCGTATCTACGGCAATCGACATCGTAGACAAAGGCACCATACGGACCTCCCAGCCCATTTCTAGAAAACGTAATATTTCAATGTCTTCAATCTGTTCCAACTGAGTTTTGGAAGATCTTTTGGCAAAAGCCTCTAGCGCTCCCTTTGGGAAAGCATATACACAGACTTGTCTCCAGGCCTGCACATACTCATGAGATTTCGTAGTAGGTATCGCTGCGCGTGACATATACAATAGACGTTTGTCTTCGCGCATAACCACTTTAGGTATCGTATTGCTTCGAAATTGCTCTTCACTCTCTATCGAACAATAACCATTCAACACTTCGCTGGGGTGGCTTTGAGCTGCCTCTATCATGTTTTTCAGGTCATCCGGATTGAACAAAGGCTCATCGCCTTGCACATTGATATAGATATCTGCAGCAATAGATTTTGCCACTTCAGCAATACGATCCGTGCCAGTTAAACATTCGCCGGATGTCATCACGACCTGTATGCCACGTTGTTCGCATTCCCATTGTATGCGCACATCATCCGTAGCCACATAGATGCGAGCAGAATCAATGGCTTTGGTACATTGCTGGTAAGTACGCACTATCATCGGCACCCCGCACAGATCAACCAATGGCTTGCCTGGCAGGCGTGATGATTCGTAGCGCGCAGGAATAACTACAATGATTTCAAGGCTTAAGTTTTCCATCATTTTTATAGTGCGTAAATAGATTCTGTATTGATTGAGTAGCGAGTTGGCGTAATGGACAGCACCGGCAGGCTTCCGGCTGTGTGCTGATATTTTACGAGCAAGTCTTCCATTTCGGACTGTCTTGGATCATCTGCACTGAACCCATCCAGGCCAGCTAACAGAATTCGCTTGGCTTTCCCACTTGTAGCTACCGCCAATGCATAAGCAGTCACAATTGAGGTTGGCAAAACACAAAAGTACTCACAAAACTCAAAAGTATGCGGTTGAACAGATAACCCGAAATCACACAATGCCCGGCCACTTAAGCGCTCGACTATTTGTTCCGGCAACATGGAAACCGGTGTAATAAGCGGTTGTGACAAATCAGCATATTTTTCACAGTCTGCCATCATCCGGATAGGATGACATGCAACTCTGTAATGAATCAGCACCGAATCGATCTGCTCGCTTGTATTCAATGCAATCACTAAAGGCTGCATACGGCGAATATAATCTTCAATCGCATCCAAGTGCTCATTTACACTCGCACCGGCACCCACAATAAGCACTTCACGATTTGCAAAAACGCTTTGCGGATTCCAGGTGCCTTGAGGATTACCGTGGTAGAAATGTCGAGCCCCGTCAAGAGTATGCAGATTAAATTTTTTAGCGCCGGCATCACGTAAATAATCAATTGCAATCAAAATATCCTCTTCGCGATAGCGACTATCCGTCAGCATTTCCTGAACATAGCTGGGATGAATACCGTATTTACCCGCCAGAAAATAATATGGATTGGTACCCCAGCCATATTGCTGCTTTAATGGCAAGAAATGATTGTTAATAAGCGCAAAAATAGTAGTTAACTGACTGATAGGAACACGTTTTTCAGTTAGTTCAATCAACAAAAGTTCGGTTTTTACGTTACCTGGCCCACGCCCCATCCCTGTCACTGTGCTATCCAGCCAGGTTGCCCCGCTCTCTATGGCCTGCATAGTATTGCTTAATGCCAATCCCATACTGTCGTGAGCGTGAATACCAATAGCACCCTGCCAGTGAAGTTTTAGTGCTTGCACTATATCGGCTGTGTATTTGCTATTGAGGCTACCCATGCTGTCCGCAAAGTACAGCACATCGATGCCACTCGCTGCCACCTGTGCTGATAACTGTTCGATTTCATCCAGGGAACGGTCAGCGATTTGCATAATGTTGATGCCGACTGAATATCCTTGCTGCTTCAACCAGCTTGCAGCTATTAATGCAGTTTTTAGCTCATCAACGTGCGCAGCAATGCGCACCAGACTTACCTTTGATTGCGAAGCAGGTGAAAATAATTTTTTTAGCGTATCCTCAACCGACTGCTGTCCCTGGCTAAGTTCGCTGCAATTCACCATAACACCGATCTTAAGCCCATTAGGAATGGCTAATGTATTCAGAAAATGCTCAGTAGTATAGGCAAAGGCCCCTTTAAAACCATGAGTATCAAGTGATCTAAACCCAAGTTCTACATAATCTATAGCTGCAGACTGCATGGCTAGCAGGTAGTCTGTCACCAGTTTGGGGCTATAGCACCACAGGTTGTAATATCCGCCATCCCTAAGAGTGCAATCTAACAGAGTGATTTTTTGATTAGCCATTGGAATTATTTGATTTATTTTTAGGCATATTGTCGCATAGATTCGATAAGGTTTAGCTGAGCTTCATTATTACGTGCGCCAAATACATAGCTAAAATAACGTTGTCGCTCATCAGCATATTCATCTTTGGCTTCTAACGCGTCTTGAACCAAAATATCCAGTTTTTTAGTTTGCGGAGTCATAATTTTCCCACAATCATATAACCTTATAACTGATTCGATTTGACTATCATCTGCCCCCTGCCCACGCATCAACTGCTCCACTACAACGCGTGAAAAACGCTCTGTTTCCACAAATATTTGAGGCAAATCGTAATATAAAGACTCTTCTGCCGGTGATGTACCATCAGAAACAATCAGATCCGCATTAGCATACAAAAGCGAAAGCTTTTGCGCAGTCAAATCCAAATAAGCAGAGCCACGCGCTTTAATGATTTTTCCTAAGCGCATAAAGGCCAATCTGTCTTTGAGGCGCAGCGTGACTGACTGGCTGGGATGTGGCCGTAGAATTAAGTTATAGTCGCCTGGAATCTCATTTAAAAGCTTTTCCGCTATCGAGCCCCAAGAACCATAAGGGTTTCCCCACGGCAGGTAAATTAAAGTTTTTTTGGCAGGATCCAATCCTAAATTGGTCAAAAACATACGCCTCGATTGCTCATCTTTTACTGGATAATCCAAAAAAGGTATATATCCACAAAGCATGGCTTTATCTGCCAAGCCACCTTTTTCTATCACCCGCATCATGCGCGGGCCAATCACACACAAACGATCAAAGTGCGCCATCCCATGCACCTCTTTCACAGTCATGTATGCAAAAGTGCCGTGAAATACCATATATTTCTTGGCACTATAAGCTTGCAGCACATTTTTATAGGGCGCACCTGTCACGATTAGGTCTGATGCTTTTAATAGCCGATGCCCTGCCGAGAATCTGCCAAACAATCTATTGTCTCTTACTACACTAGCATCTGCATAAACGCGCCTGATTGCGCTTGCAGTAGAAGCACGTGGAGTGACAAATTTCCCACCCAGCGCTCGACATAATGGCATAAGCGTGGGGACTGCCTGATACATTCTTGTATAGTAAGTGATGGTCAATGATCGTCCTTCATATTCACAAATGGCATAGGCGCTTAACAGTCATGGCTACTACGGTCAAACTTGTGCTGGAGTTGTACTACTTGGGCAGGTTAAATGTTTTCTCTTTTAATATAATTCTTTATAAAAACTTATATACCAGTCCGTAAAACGTTTTACTCCAACTGTTAAACTAGTGGCGGGCTTAAAGCCCACCCAATCTTCAAGCGCCGAAGTGTCGGCAAAAGTAGCCTTAACATCGCCCGGTTGCATCGGTAAAAATTCTTTTACGGCTATCTTGCCCAAAGCACCTTCCAGCTCACCAATAAAATCCATGAGTTTTTCAGGCTGATTATTACCGATATTAAATATACGATAAGGCGCTTTTGCGGCGATGCTATTGGCTTGCGGGTTTTCTGCAGTAGCCGGTTTATCCAGCACACGAATGACGCCTTCGACAATGTCATCTATGTAGGTGAAATCGCGCATCATATCGCCATGGTTAAACACTTGAATCGGCTTACCTGCAAGAATTGCGCTGGCAAACAGAAATGGCGACATATCCGGCCGCCCCCATGGGCCATACACCGTAAAAAATCGTAAGCCTGTCGTTGGCAAATTGTACAAATGGCTATATGTGTGCGCCATCAGCTCATTCGCTTTTTTAGTAGCGGCGTATAGGCTTACCGGATGATCTACATTATCCTGCTCGCTGAACGGCAGTTTGGTGTTGCCACCATAGACACTGGAAGAACTGGCATAGGCCAAATGTTCAATGTTGTGATGGCGGCAAGCTTCCAGAATGTTGGCAAAGCCTACAAGATTGCTCTGCACATAAGCCTGTGGATTTTGTATCGAGTAGCGGACACCGGCCTGCGCAGCGAGATGCACTACACGTTGAGGTTTATGCGTAGCGAATATATCCGATAACGTTTGGGTATGCGCAATATCCTGTTTTATGAAGTTAAAGTTTTTTGCATTCACGTGCGCCTGAATTTCATCAAGTCGCGCCTCTTTCAACCGCACATCATAATAATCATTGAGATTGTCTATCCCAATAACAGTATCACCGCGCGCAAGAAGGGCTTGAACAACATGAAAGCCAATAAACCCAGCCGCACCCGTCACTAATATTTTCACTGTTGCCCTAACCTACACTCATTAAACTTACTTAATTAAACGCCCAATGGGTCGATACTCAAGCCCCGCATTTTTCACCACTTCAGGCTCGTACATATTGCGACCGTCAAAAATAACTTTTTCTTTAATTCTTTGCTTAATTTCCGAAAAGTCCGGGCTTCTAAATTCTTTCCACTCGGTCACAATGACCAATGCATCAGCACCATCAAGTGCCAGATTATGTGTTTTCGCGAAACTCAAACCCTGAGTATTTTTGAATATCCGGCTAGCTTCATCCATGGCAACCGGATCATATGCGCTGACAGTGGCACCTGCATCAAGTAGATCCTGGATAAGTACACGACTTGCGGCTTCACGCATATCATCGGTATTAGGTTTAAACGCCAAACCCCACAACGCAAAATGTTTACCTGCAAGATTGTTACCAAAATGGTTTTTAATTTTTTGTGTTAATACGTGTTTTTGTATATCGTTGGCTGCTTCTACGGCATTTAACACTTTTAAATCGTAGTGATTAGCTTTGCCGGTTTTAATAAGCGCTTTCACGTCCTTGGGAAAACATGACCCGCCATAACCGCAGCCTGGGTATAAAAAGTCATAACCAATTCTAGGATCAGAGCCGATGCCTTTACGCACATTTTCAATATCCGCACCTAAAATTTCAGCCAGATTAGCCAGTTCATTCATAAAACTGATACGAGTCGCCAGCATGGCATTGGCAGCATATTTGGTAAGTTCCGCCGAGCGAACATCCATGACCACCAGGCGCTCATGATTGCGCTGGAAAGGCGCATAAAGCGTGCGCATCATCTCTAGGCTCGGCTCATCTGCCACGCCGATCACGATGCGGTCCGGTCGCATAAAATCTTCGATAGCGGCACCTTCTTTTAAAAATTCCGGATTTGATACTACGCTAAAAGCGACATCCGTTTTGCGCAAGGCCAGCTCTTCAGCAATCGCTGCACTCACCTTATCCGCAGTGCCTACAGGCACGGTAGATTTATCGACAACGACTTTATAACTCGTCATATACTTGCCGATATTTCTGGCCGCTGCAACGACGTATTGCAAATCAGCAGAACCATCCTCGTCAGGTGGCGTTCCCACTGCAATGAACTGCACATCACCGAACTCGGCCGCTTTCTGGATATCTGTTGTAAACTTCAGCCTTCCGGCCTCCGTGTTGCGGCGCACCATCTCTAAAAGACCTGGTTCGTGAATGGGGATGCCGCCTTCTTCAAGGATTTTAATTTTAGCAGGGTCTACATCCAGGCAAAGCACATCGTTGCCCACTTCAGCTAAGCATGTTCCTGAAACCAAACCTACATAACCTGTACCAATGACTGTTATCTTCATGTTCTACAACTCAATTTAATTGTTAATTAGTAGTGTTACAAACATCGCCAAAACCAAAAACCATCAAAGATTTATTCTTTTTCAGGTAAGGTTTGAATTCCTTAATTTTACACCCGGAAAATGCCAGCATCTTGCTCGCGTCATTATCTTCTGCCAGCAGCAGGAATGATTTTTTATCAGCCAGCAAAAGCTTTAACTCGTCTTCTTCCAGTTTTTTTACTGGCGTTTTTGCATAATAAATCAGACGGCTATCCGTTTTACCAAATGCATATAAGGTGCTGGCTGAAATGTTTTTATCCCAATCTTGAAATTGGGAAAACGCGGAAGTGCGATAGGCAAAAACTCGCGTTTCAGCAAACATGTAAAAACATGCAAGAATTAACGGTACCAAGATACCCAGCGCTAATATTAACCGCTTGATTTTAATATCGGCAATATCAAAAAGCTTTGCCAATTGCACACCGAGCAGAATTGAAATGAGTGGGTAAATTGGCAGTAAATATTTAGCGTGCTTATTGCTGAATAAAGAGAAAACCAGCAACGGCACGGCAACAGCAGTGACTATCACCATCCAGTCACGTCGGCCCATAAGGTCTTTAAATAACGCGCGGGGGCGGATAAATAGCAAACCGACCAGAAACAAAAAGTCGACAATTATCCACCCCAAATAGCTTAATAAAGGTTTTGCGGCGTCTTCCGCCTGGATTTTCCCCAACATATCACGCTTGGCAATCGTTGCCCAAATATCAAACCCCAGCTGCCACGACACCACCGCGTACCACGATAAGGCGACCACTAAAAATATGGCCCATCCCCTGATGCTGGTGAGGGTTTGTTTGACCGCCAGATCCTTCGTCCAGATAGCCGCCACAATTAGCGGCAAAATGACGAACAATAATGCAACTGGGCCTTTGGTGAGCACCGCTAACGCCAGTAAAAAATAACTTAAATAAATCCAGCTTCGCTTTGCCGGTTTTTCTACATACTCAAGCGCAGACAATAACGCGCCAACGCAAAGCGCAGTAAGCAGCATTTCAATTTCCGCACGTCTTGCCAGCATGGCGAAGCCAAGATTTGCCATTAATATCTGGGCGCTGAACAAGGCGGGCCATGCACCGAATTTTTTAAGCGTGAAGCGATAGGTCATCCATAGTGTGGCAAGTGCGGCCAGCGCTGAAGGCAACCTGACCGTCCATTCATTCACAAATCCCACCAGGCTAGAAATACCGTTTGAAATCCAGTACAGAAAAGGCGGTTTTGTAAGGTAAAGCTCTCCGTTAAGCGTTGGCAGCAGCCAGTTACCGCTCGCAAACATCTCCTTGATTGCCAGCGCCCTGCGCCCCTCATTTAAAGAGGTGAGATTGATTGACCCCAAACCCCAGAACACAATAAATAAACTAATAATTGCGCTAAAAATAAAAAGTCGCTGGTATGTTTTATTCATTGAAAAGTTTGGGCTAATTTATATTGGTATTGATTATTTTTTGTTATTACGGTGAATTAACATCAGATTGCGCGTATATACAATTGTGCCTGGCAGCTGCCCTAAAATAATCACGGGGTCGACACGGCGTATCCCATAAGCTAAAACAATCAGGCCGCCAATCAGGCTCAAATACCAAAAACTGACAGGAATCAAACTTTTCTGGTGACGTTCGCTATGTATCCACTGCACAATGAAACGCATCATGAAAAGACACTGCCCTACCAGCCCGATTGCAAGCCAGACTAAATCCTGCTCCTGCATACCGGCAACATAATGCCTCAATGCCTCGATCAAGTGTCCTAAAAAGTATCCAATACCGTGATCCATGCTAATCCTTAATTATTCCTCTGTAGCCATTGGTATCTTTGCGCGTCTCTGCAGCCAGGCCACGCCAAACAAATCCACAATCCCGACTATCAGCCTATCAAGCGTTCCATAGTTAGACTTTCCATGTTCGCGATTACGGTGGCCGACAGGCACTGAAACGACTTTTCCGCCGCGGCGCTTGATCAAAGCCGGCAAAAACCGGTGCATATGATCAAAATAGGGCAAATCCAGAAATGCTGCTCGAGAAAACAATTTAAGGCCGCAACCGGTATCAGGGGTGTCATCTTTAAGCATATTTGAACGAACTGTGTTCGCGATTACTGATGAGATACGTTTGATCCATGTATCACGGCGACTCTGCCGCCTGTTGCCGCCAACCAGCTCCACGCCTTGCGTTAAGGCCGCCAGCAACTTGGGGATGTCGGCAGGATTGTTTTGCCCGTCGCCATCCAGCGTTGCAATCCAATCATATTTTGCGAACTTCACGCCGGTTCTCACCGCAGTGCTTTGTCCACAGCTTTTTGCATGACGCACGATTCTTAATTGTGCATACCGGCTTTGCAATGATTTGAGCTTTGCATACGTAGCATCCGTGCTGCCATCATCTACATAGATAATCTCGTGCTGGATCACTGGCTGCAAGGCAGCATCAATTTCAGCAATCAGGCTTTCAACATTATCCTGTTCATTGCGTACGGGAACGACGACAGATAACTGCTGAGGTTGCGACAAATTAGACATCATTCCATTTTCCAAACCAATAAATTAATAAACCAGTAAATTAATCAGTAGCATAGTTGCTTAATTGTATCGAATGCAACTATATTATTTTCAGCACAATATTTCTGCCACTCATGCACTTCTGTCCAGCCGCTCAAGAATACAAAATCCAATTCTGCCCGCGTCGCAGCCTCAAAGTCATATTTGCTATCACCAATAAATAACGCTGGATATTGCAAATTACCATTGGCTTTTTCACGTGCCAAAACTATATCTTTATTGTCGGGGCTGCCAAAAATTCCACCATCAAACAAATGCGCCAGATTGCGTTTGGTAAACAAATTGCGCAGTTCTTGCTGGTCGCCGCCTGACACTATCAGCCAACTAGCATGTACGGTTGCATCACGCAACTCAAGCAAACCTTCCGCAACACCGCATTCCATCAAGCTCACTTCCAGTTCGCGTGCAAATCCATCCAACAGCGCCTGAATGGCATCATCCGTGACAGGTTGATGAAGAATTTCACGCAGGTAGTAATCAAACTTATGATAGCGGGATACGCCTCCCAGTTTAACGTGATAATCTACCAGCGCCTGCGCCTGCTCATCAGTTGCGCCAAGATTTTTAGCGGTGCGAAAGTAGGCTTCCGTTTTTGCAATATTGGAATCAAGTACCACGCCATCGCAATCGAATACGATAGTCTTATATTTTTTTAACGCGATTTGCAAATCCAAATCCAATCCCAAAAACCTAATGAAAAAGGCTTTGCCTCCAGAAAAAAGCCAGTCGACAAAGCCTCAATAGCGCGTACTTAAATTAGCCAGTTATCTGTGCCGATTGAACTCGCTTCTTTCGCCAGTTTAGTGATATGCGCCCAGTCTTTGCGTGCAACTGCATCTGCAGGGGTCAACCATGTGCCGCCGCATACCACCACATTAGGTAATGCCAAGAATTGCGGTACGGTTTCAACCGTTACGCCGCCTGTAGGGCAAAATTTCACATCAGCGAATGGGCCGGCAAAACCTTTCAACAAGTTGATACCGCCTACCGCTACAGCCGGGAATAATTTCAGGAAATAGTAATCATCAGCATTAGCCATCATGATTTCAGAACCGGTAGAAACACCTGGCAATAAAGGCAGACCGATTTTGCGTGCAAACTGACCCAGTTCACTGGTGTAACCTGGACTCACTGCAAACTGGCAGCCTACATCTTTAGAGGCTTGCGCATCCTTCAGGTTACGCACGGTACCTGAACCCAAAATAGCATCAGGCACGCGCTTGGCGATCTCTTCCATGCCAGCCAGTGCACATGAAGTGCGCAGCGTCACTTCCAGCACTTTAATGCCGCCTTCAAGCAGCGCTTCAGCCATCGGCACAGCATCTTCTACTTTGTTAATGACAATAACTGGGATAACCGGGCCATGATTGGCTAAATCTAATGTACTCATTTTTTCTACCTATAAAAAATATTAATTATCTTTTTACTGCATCCCCGCCTGCGCAGGAATAACGAATTTAATTATTGTTGCAGACCCAAACTTTGATAATCAAACAAGAACGCGACGCGCGAGCGCAGACAGTACAATCAGTACGGCAAGCGAGCGCAACAAAGTTATCGTTTGATTTACAAAGTTTACAGCCAAGTAACAGCGCCTTCTTCGGCTGACAATACGTTCTTACGCATGCCGCCAAACAACTCCCGACCAAAGCCATGAGCATTGTTGTGACGTTTAGTATCTGACAGTTCGGCAACTTCACGCTCCGCCCATTCGTCTTCATCCACCAGTACGTTGACCATACCGACAGTAGCATTCAAGCGAATAATATCACCATCACGCACTTTGGCTAACGGACCGCCCGCAGAAGCTTCCGGACTTAAATGAATCGCTGCCGGAATTTTGCCGGATGCACCGCTCATACGGCCATCAGTCACAATAGCCACCTTAAATCCTTTATTTTGCAGCACTGCCATTGGCGGCGTCAGCTTGTGCAGTTCCGGCATACCGTTCGCTTTTGGACCCTGGAATCGCACCACGGCAACAAAGTCCTTTTCCAGTTCACCGCGGTCAAACGCTGCCAGTAATTCTTCTTGTGCATCAAACACAATTGCCGGCGCCTCAATGATGTGGCGATCTTCCGGCACGGCTGAAATCTTAATCACGCTGCGGCCCAGGTTACCTTTAAGTAAACGCAAACCGCCAGACTCGCTGAATGGGAACGCTGCCGTACGCACAATAGTTTCATCCGGGCTTTCCTTCGGCAGGTCTTTCCATACCAGCTTATCATCTTCTTTAGTTGGCAATTTGCCGTATTCACGCAATCCACCGTGCGCCACGGTCAGCACATCAGGGAACATATAGCCCGCTTCAATCAGCTCGCGAATCACGAAAGCAGGACCGCCTGCTGACTGGAACTCGTTTACGTCAGCTTTGCCATTCGGATAGACACTGGCCAACAAAGGTGTCGTTTTAGCTAGGTGATAGAAATCAGTCCAGTCAATAATGATGCCGGCTGCGCGTGCGATTGCCACCCAGTGAATCAGATGGTTGGTTGAACCGCCGGTTGCCAGCAAAGCCACCATGGCATTCACAATCACATATTCATCTACCATTTGACCGATCGGCGTGAAGTTTTTACTCTTGATGTTTGCCAGCACCATCTTAACGGCTTCACGTGTGAGCATTTCGCGCAAACCGTCCTGAGGATGCACAAACGCCGCACCAGGCACATGCAAGCCCATGGCTTCCATCAGCATTTGATTGCTATTGGCTGTACCGTAGAATGTACAGGTGCCGGCGCCGTGATAGGCTGCAGATTCTGAATCCAACAGCGCTTGTCGATTTACTTTACCTTGCGCATATTGTTCACGCACTTTGGATTTTGTGGTGTTGTCTATACCCGTGCTCATTGGACCTGCCGGCACGAACACGCAAGGTAAATGCCCAAACTGTAATGCGCCAATCAACAGGCCTGGTACGATCTTATCGCATATCCCTAGCAGAAGTGCCGCATCAAACACATCATGTGAAAGCGCAATTGCAGTACCCATGGCAATCGTGTCGCGACTAAAAAGTGACAGCTCCATACCAGGTTCACCCTGTGTAATACCATCACACATCGCCGGCACGCCACCGGCCACTTGCACGGTTGCACCATATTTATGTGCTTCATCACGGATAATGTCAGGATAGGTTACGTAAGGCTGATGTGCTGAAAGCATATCGTTGTATGCAGTCACAATCCCGATGTTAGGCGCTTTTTCTACGACTACACGCAATTTATCGTTGGCAGGCATGGCAGCGAAAGCATGTGCCACGTTGGCACAGCCCAAACGGTCTGCACCTCTTGGCCGATTTACAATTTCATCTATACGATGCAGATAAGCCGTACGCGTCGGGCGGCTTTTCTCAATAATACGTTCAGTAACTTCTATATGGGATTGTTTCATAATTAGATACTCTACTCAGATAACTGACCAACTCGCGGAACTTAATAAAAAAATACTTATTAAGTTAAGAAAAACACTACCCCCCGATTATCGCTAAACTAAGCCAAATCGTCAAACAAAAGCCGCTGATAAAGCGGCCTGTTTGGTAAAAATAATATGTATTTTGCGTCTATATCAATTTATTTTTTAGTCACCAGTACGTCTTCCATCATCAGGTATTCCAGATCGCACCCATAGAACATATTCAGTGCGTCTGTAGGTGAACAGACCATCGGCTCACCTCTTCTATTCAATGACGTATTCAACACCACCGGCACGCCACGCAACTGCTCCAAATGCTCAATGAGCTCATAGTAGCGCGGGTTTGTCTCGCGCGTCACCACTTGCGCACGCGCCGTGCCATCCTCGTGCACTACCTCGGGAATTCTGGATTTCCAATGTTCTGCCACATCAAAAGTAAATGTCATGTAAGGTGCAGGGTGTTCAGTCTGTAAAATATCCACCGCAACCCGGTCCAGCATGCTTGGGCAAAACGGACGCCAGCGCTCGCGATACTTGATTTGCGCATTGATGCGGTCTGCCACGCCCGGGTAGCTGGGGTCACCCAGAATACTGCGGCAGCCTAAAGAGCGTGGCCCAAATTCCATGCGCCCCTGCAGCCATGCCAACGGGTTACCGCTTGCCAATAATTCCGCCCCTTTTTGCGCAGCGTTTTCTACACGCGTAAATACAGGCTTTTCCGGATGTGCCTCACATGCCGCGATACATTCTTCAGTAGTGAACGCAGGGCCCAAGTAGGCATGCTCCATCTTCTGAATCGTATCGCCCGCCAGATGTGCGGCATAGGTCGCAGCGCCGAGCGAGGTTCCGTTATCACCAGAGGCCGGCTGTACGAACAGCTCTTTCACGTGCGGCATCGCAATAATGCGCTGATTCAATTTCACGTTAAGCGCAACACCGCCCGCCATGGCGATACGCCCAGTTTCCCTGATAATATCGCCCAGGTAATAATCAATCATTTTCAGTGCAACATCTTCCAGCAACTTTTGCACCGATGCCGCGTAATGAATGTAAGGATCATCGATCTCGTCGCCATGACGTTTGGGACCCAGCCACTCAATCAGCTCCGGCGTAAAGTAGTAACCTTTGCCGTTTTCCTTATATCGGCGCAAGCCCACCACGTTCACCAGCTTGGTATTGACACGTAAGTCACCATCTTCAAACGTAACCAATCTGGACAAATCATACTTGCTGGCATCGCCATAGGGCGCCATGCCCATCACTTTGAATTCACCATCCAGCATCTCGAAGCCGAGATATTCGGTAATCGCGCCGTACATACCGCCCAGCGAATCCGGGTCATAAAACTCTTTGATCTTATGAATCTTTCCGTTCTCACCATAACCGAAAAATGTAGTCGCATATTCGCCTTTGCCATCAATGCCGACAATCGCGGTTTTTTCCTTGAATCCGCTTAAATGGTAGGCGCTGGAGGCATGCGCCAGATGATGCTCAACCGGCACGAATTTAGCGTTGCTTAATCCCAAATCAGCCATCAGTTTCAATGATTTGTCACGATTGCGGCGGAAACGGCGATTGCCGTTGAATATCGCATCCAAAGCGCGATCAGGCGCATACCAATGACGCTTGGCATAATGCCAGCGCGCATTGGTGCTCAATGGAATTTCTGCATAGGGAAAAGCCACAATATCGACGTCTTCAGGTTTAACCCCTGCCTGCTTCATGCAGAATTTAGCCGCTTCATAGGGAAATTTATTTTTGGCGTGTTTATCCCGAATAAAACGTTCTTCTTCAGCCGCGGCTACAATTTTGCCATCAACTAATATTGCTGCCGAAGCATCGTGACCTAAAGCACCTGATAAACCTAAAACAATCATGAGGGTATCTCGAAAAATATATCTATTGAATAATACGCGCTAAGCGAAGCACTTGGTGATCCGTGTACATCACCTTAAATGCAGAAACAAACGCATTATACAGTGCTGGCATCGCTTGCCAATTCTGCATAAAACGTTTTAAGTCTCGGGCATGCGCTCTTGAAGCCGCCCAACCAAACTGATGTTGTTGCATGCCATCCAAATCAATCAGCAATGGCGCGCCATTTACGATTTTGATGTTACTTGCTTTCATGTCACCGTGTGAAATTTGCAACAAATGCAATTGATAAAATAGGTTCGCAATATTTGCTACTGCCTTCGCCCGCAGTGCATTGTCGGTAGTTTTTAGAAAAAACTCAGCCGCATCGGGCGCTTCTATGTATTCACTCAGGAAATAAGCGCCCCCTTTTAAGCCAAAGTTACGGCTTTCAATCAACGCAATTGGGGCCGCTGTAGCAATACCCAGCAGCATTAAACGATGCGCATTTGCCCAGGATCGGGCGGCGCGGGTCTGCCGCAAGGCCCTATTGGCACCATGCCAGAAACTCTTAATGTTATAGCGCTTGATTACCACGTCCAGCCCATCAATCTTAGCCAAAGCGACAGTGCAAGTGTTACCGCTTTTAATGCGCAGCTGCGAGTCGATTAAACTGTCACAATCCTGCGGGGTTTTTGGCAGGTTGGGTAGATAAAACTTTCTTGAAATAGCCAAAAAAGAATGCTCTTGCCGGCTAACCTGCACATCAGTGCATGTTCGAAAAACTTTTTTATCTGCATAATTATTTGCTACTTTTTTGCGATGCAGATTCACTAGCTTCTTCATTGAGGCAACATCAGGCACTGCCTGCCAGCCTCTGCTTTCTGCATAAACTTTCAGCAGACCAGGCAGCCAGCTTTCCACGTCAATCACACTAAATTTGGACGACAGAACGCTCAAGTTTTTCAGTGCCTGATGACGACTCAACCTGGTATATCTGCGAATGCCGTCACCATCCAACGTGTAGATTAACCCATCCTTGATCAAAAAGTTTTTCAGGTACAAATCTGTTTGAAGCAAGTTTGAATTGTGATGCCCGGCTACGACATTCACAAGTTTTGACGCTAATTCAAAACGTGTAGCCAGGTCCGCATTATTCAGATACGCCACTTCGGCATTTTCGCTATGTTCTATTGATTGAAAAATTAAAACCTGTGCTGAATTATCAACGGCAGGCCCCGCATAAAGCAAGGCTGGGGTGACAATATGGACATCTACTAAAAAATCAATACCTTGCCTGTCTCGAGCAGCATATCGTTTAGCATCCCGGCCAATATACAACTTGGCATAAACAGGCTGATGATGCCAAACGCCGCGACAAACAAGCCGCTTATTGGGCACACGCCGGACTACTTCAGTCACCTGCAAAGTTGAAGAATCTTGCAGCGCAATATCAAACGCTGCTTCGCCAGACCGTGATAAAACGTGTAAATCAGGCATCATGGCAATGGCGTCAACTTCCATAATGTCCAGCGCCCGACTTGCTTCTCCGCATAAAATTGAACATTGGATAACTTAGGTTGCTCTTTGCCCACCAACCATAGCTCTGCTTGCGTTATTAATGCCTGTTGCAGCTGTTTTTCATCTAAAGGTTTAATTGCACGCTGTGCATAAAACGAAACGGCACCATCACCAGGCTTTAATTGATAAAGTGCCGGTTTGACCGTGGCAGTTTGCATGAGTATTTTGATGTCAGCCTTTTCAACATCTTTTGTTAAATACTGTTCTGCAAATAAATAGGCAAAAGTGGCTAATAGTGCAGTGATCAAAACCGGCGTTTTTGGCACCGCCACCTTCATTACCTTTTTTAGCATCAATGGCAACAGCAGCATTAACAGCCACACCAAAGCATCGGGCATTGCTAGCACTTCGTTAAAACCATGTTTCCGAATTGCGACAACAATCATTGCCAGCACTGCAAAACATAGCAACCAGAAAATGATGCGGTTATATTGATAATACTTATCAGCAGCCACTTCCAGATAATATCCGAGGATGATCATAATCGGCGGCAGAAACAAAACGGCATATTGCGTCTGTTTGTTTACTGTAAACGTCAGCAGCACAAACACCACCCCCAGCCAGACAATAGAAAACTGAATGAGTTTTGGTAAAGGCCTGTTTTTATAACACCAGATTCCGGCAGGAATTAACAACAGGCTCCAGGGCGAGAAAAACTCTATCGCATGCGCCAAATACCAATAGATTGGCTGTTGGTGCGTACCGCTGATGAAAGTCTCATCTACCTGTTTGCTAAAGAAATGTTGCGCAATATCAGGCATCATCAACAAAATCCAGGCATACCAGCCAAAAGCAGTCAATGCAAAAATGCCCAAACCGACAGGATTCGCCATCGTTTTTAAAATTGGTAGCCGTTTAATTGAAAATGCATAGATCACAATTGTGAGCAGCGGTATTGCAACTGCCGCGGGGCCTTTGGTCAAGAATCCTAGCCCTAGCGCGAGCATCAGCAGCCATACCAGCCGTTTACTGCCCGATTCAAACAGGCTGAAGCCCGCAAAGCAAGCCAGGGAGATAAAAAATATCAGCGTCGCATCTGCCTCGCCGCTTCTAAAGTAGCGAAATCCTAAAAAGCTCGTTGTCAGCATCAGCGCTATGCTGCCTGCCGCGCTGATGTTGATTTCGCGCTTGGCCCAAACAAAGAGCAGCCATGCCGTCAACAATCCAAACAATGCTGATGGCAATCGTGTTGATATTTCACTGACGCCAAACATTTTATAGCTGGCGGCAGTGGTCCAATAAGTAAGGGGGGGCTTTTGCAGGCGCAGCTCACCGTTATAATGCGGCACCAGCCATTCGTTACCAACCACCATTTCACGTGAAGTTTCGGCAATTCTTGATTCTTGAATTTTATCAATGGCACGGTCTGCCGAGCCGTACAGCAATCCGGTTAAAAGGACGCTTAATATGACAATCCAGATTTTTATCAAGAAGAACCCTTTCAGTGTTATTGATGTAATTTTATTGGTGTAGTTTTATGACGTATTACTTTCGTAATTATATCAGTCAAGCCAATCACCGTCGCCAAGTTGTATTACGGCCATTATGTTATGATTTTGGATATGCTTAGATTGTTATTAAAACCGCTGGCGGCATGCTCGCTTGTTACTATTCACCGTTTGGGCGCCCTGCTTGGGCGCATCGTATTCTTGCTGTCACCCAAATCCAGGGCCATGATTGTCACAAATCTGCGGCAAAGCCAGCTTTACAAGGATGAGGCCAGTTTAAACCAGGCGGTAAATCTTAATATTATAGAATCAGGAAAATCAATTTTAGAGAGCCTGGCACTTTGGCAAAAAAAAGATACCGAGCTACTGTCGTGGGTAAAAACGAGCAACAACTGGCATATCGTGAATGAGGCAATTGCAAAAAACAAAGGGATTATTTTCCTCACGCCGCACTTGGGCTGCTTTGAGATCACCTCCATTTTCTATGGCAACCAGCATCCGATCACAGTGTTATACCGTCCACCAAAAATGAAGTGGCTCATGCCGTTTATTCAAAAAGGACGTTCGCGTAAAAACGTGCACCTTACACCGGCAAACCTGCAAGGCGTGCGCACCTTGCTGCAAGCCCTGAAAAGGGGTGAAGCTGTCGGCATACTGCCCGACCAGATCCCGGCCTCGGGAGAAGGCGAATGGGCGCCATTCTTCGGCAAACCAGCCTACACCATGACTTTAGCCAGCAAGCTCGCTGAAAAAACCGGTGCAACCGTCATTATGGCATTTGGTGAGCGGCTGCCAAATGGTAAGGGTTATGAAATTCATCTGACTCAATTGGCAGATGGTGCAATTGCCACACCGGCCTTACTGAACCAGGCAATTGAGCAGCAAATCGCACAAAAACCAACACAGTATTTATGGAACTATCCGCGCCACAAACAAAGAAGGCATACCTTAAACAAGAAAACTACACAAAATATCTGACCAGATTAATCGATTACAGATTTTTCGGCAGAGAGTCTTTTTTGAAATTTATCACTGTGAAATTTCGAATAAAGCTGGTTTGCCCGCACTTCAACTTTTGACCAGAAATCATCTGTCTGCGGCAGATAATACTGTCTGAACAAGACCCAATCTTCTCCAGTAAAACCGCAATCCCTGGCGGAGAAAAACAAGCCTGCGATATCTTTCATCACCGCGCTGCCATCACTGGGTTGCGCCATTAGCATGCGGTGCAAGTCGATTAGAATCAAATCCAACTCGCCTTGCGCTAACTGGGCTTTTTTAAGCACAAAATGGCACAAGTAAAAATCACGGTGACATAGCCCCGCACCGTGCAACCGCGCAGCGAGCTGCGCCAGAGCGATAATCAGCTTGCGCTTAAACTCCGTATCAGGAGGATTGTGTTGCCAATCCGCACACAGATCTTCCAGCGAGACAATATCGCCCAGATCCCGGGTGATGATGAATGATTGTTGCGTTGCCGGATTAAAACCTTTTACACCATACCCGACCAGAGGCGTAGTGGCGATACCGATATCCGTCAGTTTTTGTATCGCTTTGACTTCAGTCAGCGCCCCTAAAATTGGTTTTTTGAAGCTTAAAAAACTCTTGAAAATCTCACGCCAACCAATGCCAAAATGCTGTTTTACAAAATAGTTATCATTCCCCAAAGTAACCTGTACCGTGCGGCGCCCAGCGACATCCCGATACACCCGTCCTTGTAATTGCATGATTTCAGCAAAAGCATCTTGCCCAAAAAGACTGCGGATATCATCCGGTAGTTCAAGTTTAATCACGCTGCGATACCTTTTGATTTTCTGTCTTTTGATGTGCATAAGCAACGATATAGTCAGCTTCAGCACTTGCAGACGAAGTGTTTTTAATGTGTGCCGTATATTGCCTGCCATTCGCCCGCCAGTCAGCCTGACGTGACGATTGCAGCATTGCAGCCAACGCATCGTCCATATCTGCCTGACTATAAGGTGACGGCAGCACAACACCTGCATCTGCCGCTGCAATATGCGGCGCATAACCGCACACATCCGTCACCAACACAGGCAAGCCGGCAGTCATTGCCTCAATCAGTACAATACCCGCCAGTTCAGATCGCGCAGGATGAGCAAGCACATCAGCTCCAAGCATCAAATCCGCCACATCTGCACGGCCTCCAGCTTGAATACACCGATGTGCTACACCATGCTTTTCGCAGTATGCTTGCATATCGCTGTTGGATTCATACTCACCAATCGCTATCAGCCAAGTATTTTCCTGCAATGCTTCCGGCAAAGCGGCGACAGCATCAATGACCCTATCTACGCCTTTGCGTACAAAAGCAGAACCCACAGTTAATACAATATTTGCATTTTCAGGCAGACCAAACTGCTGCCTAGCGTAGGCCCGGCAGGCTTCATGGTTTTTATCGGCAAACTTTTCCAGCGGAATACTTGGGGGCAGCAAATGGAGCCGCGCATCCGGAGTGCCATACCATTGCTGAAAGCTATATTTTTCACGTTCGGTCAATAGCAGAATCTGACAGTTTCCGTGTGCGTCCATCACGGCTTTTTCAGCTGCGGCAAAAAAGCGATAACGCCCGGTCAGACGATACAACCAGGAGCGCTCTTCATGTGCACGCTGCACATAACATGGATCTGCAGCATAATACACATCCAATCCTGCCATGCGGTTGAACCCGACAACCAGATCCACCGGGTTGCTGATTAATGCTTTCTGCATTGCGCTGATTAGAGATTGATGACGCTGATGGTTTAACCAGCCATGGCTAGGCAAAATCTCTACGTGGATAGACGCAGCAGGCATATCACCACGCCACTCGCCAGTATAAATGGTGACATCATGCCCGGCAGCGGCGCAATCATGCGCAATTCGCAGCATATCACGCTGCACCCCGCCGTATGGAAACACTTTAAAAATTAGAAATGCAAACTTCAAAATAGGACTGTCATTGCTATCGCGGTAGTTATTAATAAGTAGAATTGTATGCGAAAATGACACATATGCTGAAACTGCTTATCGTTAAAACTTCGTCTTTAGGCGATGTTATTCACAACTTACCCATTATCCATGACATCCGCAGCCACTATCCTGATGCTGAAATCGACTGGGTAGTAGAAGCAAGCTTTGCAGATATACCTAAATTACATCCTGGCATTAATCGCATCATTCCAGTTGCGATTCGTCGTTGGCGTAAGGCGCTTCTGACCAAACAAACCTGGCTGGAAATTAAAACGGCTAAGCAGCAGATCGCACAACAAAACTACGACATTATTTTAGATACGCAGGGCTTGATTAAAAGCGGCTTACTAACTTATCTTAGCCGTGGCCACAAACATGGCTATGACAAAAACTCTGCCCGTGAACCTCTCGCCAGTCTCTTTTATGACACCACGCACCAGGTTTCACGCAGCCAACATGCAGTCGCTCGCAATCGTGCATTGGCAGCACTCGCGTTAGGGTATCCGATTCCAAACAGTCTGCCCGTTTACGGCATCCGAGCCTCAACCGCGCCTGCGTTAGAACTTGCTAAGCCATATATTATTGGCTTACATGGCACCAGCCGCGATAGTAAATTATGGCCGACGGAGCATTGGGTCACATTAGGTCACGAGCTAGCTGAACAACATCTGAACTTGGTGCTGCCTTGGGCCAGTGAAACTGAATTGCGGCGTGCACAGCACATCGCCAATAAGCTTACCAATGCAACAGTATTACCAAAACTAAGCATCGCCCAGCTGGCTGCTGTCATTAGTAAGGCACAAGCAGCCGTTGGTGTAGACACTGGCCTATCACATTTAAGTGTTGCACTTAGCATTCCGACAGTTGCAATTTACACAGACACCAACCCCGCGCTTACGGGAGTCTATGCAGGGATACTTACCCCCGCCATTAATCTTGGAAATGTTGGCGAAATACCCTCTCCGCATCAAGTTTTAGATGTACTCAAAAAAATTTCTAAAAATTTAACGCCTCAGACTTGAAATTGAAACCAGCATCCCCACGTTTAGACTAGTGTTAATAATGAACCGGGGAAATACATGCAGGAAGAACAATCTACGCCACAGTCTGAACAAGAAACCTCAACAGAAAATACGCAAACATCCGAGGCTAAAATCGCAGAACTTGAAGCGGCCTTGGAAGAAGCGAAAGCAAGCGTTCTTTATACAAAGGCGGAAGGCGAAAACATTCGTCGCCGCGCGATGGATGACATCGACAAGGCGCGTAAATTTGCTTTGGAAAAGTTTTCGAATGAACTGCTGGCAGTAAAAGACAGCCTGGATGCTGCATTGTTAATTGAAGCTACCGATGTGCAAAGCTACAAAGATGGTGTTGAACTCACGGCTAAACAGCTTGCCAGCGTGTTTGATAAATTCAACATCGCTGAAATTAATCCTGTTGGCGAAAAGTTTGACCCCAACAAGCACCAGGCAATTTCAATGCTGGAAAACAGCGGCGAGCCAAACACGGTTACCAGCGTATTGCAAAAAGGCTACACGCTAAATGAACGTGTGTTACGCCCTGCTTTAGTGATGGTTGCTAAATAGCCGCTAATTTTACGGTTGAAACTTGTAAAGCCAGGCACTTGAATTTAGAAAAACAATCACCATCTAGCAATCAAGGTTAAAAATTTAAACTGCCCTTATATCAATAGCATTTATGGACAGTTAAACAAATTAAAGTAAAAGGAATATAAAAAATGGGAAAAATTATTGGTATTGACTTAGGTACAACGAACTCTTGTGTTGCCGTAATGGAAGGCGGCAAACCACGCGTGATTGAAAACGCTGAAGGCGCACGTACCACACCTTCTATCATCGCATATCAGGAAGATGGCGAAATTTTGGCTGGTGCACCAGCTAAACGCCAGGCTGTGACCAACCCTAAGAACACACTTTACGCGGTAAAACGTTTGATTGGCCGCCGTTTTGAAGAGAAAGAAGTACAGAAAGACATCGGCTTGATGCCTTACACTATTGCAAAAGCTGATAACGGCGACGCATGGGTTGAAGTACGCGGCACCAAGATGGCTCCTCCACAAATCTCCGCTGAAGTATTACGTAAAATGAAGAAGACTGCCGAAGACTACCTCGGTGAAGAAGTGACTGAAGCTGTGATTACCGTACCGGCTTACTTCAACGACAGTCAACGTCAAGCTACCAAAGATGCCGGCCGTATCGCCGGTTTGGAAGTTAAACGTATCATTAACGAACCTACAGCTGCTGCATTAGCTTTCGGTTTGGACAAACAGGAAGGTGACCGCAAGATTGCCGTGTATGACTTGGGCGGCGGTACATTTGACGTTTCTATCATTGAAATTTCAAGCATTGACGGCGAACACCAATTTGAAGTGCTTTCAACCAATGGCGATACATTCCTTGGTGGTGAAGACTTTGACAACCGCTTGATCGATTTCCTGGCAGATGAATTCAAAAAAGAAAACGGCTTGGATCTACGTAACGACTTGTTGGCTAAACAACGCCTGAAAGAAGCTGCTGAAAAAGCAAAAATCGAATTATCAGGTGCTCAGCAAACTGAAGTGAACCTGCCTTACATCACTGCTGATGCAACAGGCCCTAAACACTTGGTGGTAAAAATCACCCGTGCAAAATTAGAGTCTTTAGTGGATGACCTGATTGAGCGCACGATGGCACCATGCCGCACTGCGATTAAAGATGCAGGCGTTTCGATTGCTGATATTTCAGACGTAATTTTGGTCGGCGGTCAAAGCCGCATGCCAAAAGTGCAGGAAAAAGTAAAAGAGATCTTTGGCAAAGAGCCACGTAAAGACGTAAACCCTGATGAAGCGGTAGCCGTAGGCGCTGCAATTCAAGGCGGGGTGTTGCAAGGTGATGTTAAAGACGTATTGCTGTTGGACGTGACACCATTGTCATTAGGTATTGAAACACTGGGTGGCGTGATGACTAAACTCATCAAGAAAAACACCACGATCCCTACCAAGGCATCACAAGTATTCTCGACTGCCGATGACAATCAAAATGCCGTGACTATTCAAGTGCTGCAAGGTGAGCGTGAAATGGCTTCTGCCAACAAGTCACTTGGTCAATTCAACTTGAGCGACATTCCACCGGCACCACGCGGCATGCCACAAATTGAAGTGACTTTTGACATCGACGCTAACGGTATCCTGCATGTGTCTGCAAAAGACAAGGCGACCGGCAAAGAAAACAAGATCACCATTAAGGCAAACTCTGGTCTTTCTGAAGAAGAAATCAAGAAGATGGAAGAAGATGCCATCAAATATGCCGACGAAGACCGCAAATTGCGTGAATTGGTTGACGCACGTAACGCAGCTGACGGCATGGTGCACTCTGTGAAAAAATCACTTACCGAGCATGGCGATAAATTGGATGCTGCTGAAAAAGAGTCGATTGAAGCTGCGATCAAAGACGTTGAAGAAGCGCTGAAATCAGATGACAAGGCAGCGATTGAAGCGAAGACAGAAGCACTGACTACAGCTTCACAAAAACTGGGGGAAAAGGTTTACGCTGCACAACAAGCAGAAGCTAATACTGAAAGCGCTCAGCCACAAGGTGAAAAGACCGTGGATGGTGATGTAGTTGATGCCGAGTTTGAAGAAGTGAAGAAAGACTAATTAATGTAATAGAGGCACAAGGCTGAGCTCGGGGTAACCTGCACTCAGCCTTTAGTCTTTAAACTAACCTTTAAAACTCAAGCTGTTAGACTTAAATAAATATGGCAAGCAAAAAAGATTACTATGAAGTCCTTGGCGTAAATAAGGACGCCTCTGAAGAAGAGATTAAAAAAGCTTATCGCAAACTTGCGATGAAGTATCACCCTGACCGTAACCCTGACAATCCAAAAGCCGAAGAACAGTTCAAAGAGGCAAAAGAAGCCTATGAAATGCTCTCCGACGATCAAAAACGCGCTGCTTATGACCAATATGGTCACGCTGGCGTTGACCCAAGCATGGGCGCTGGCGCTGGCGGCTTTGGCGGTGCCGGGTTTGGGGACGCATTCGGCGATATTTTCGGTGATATTTTTGGCGGTGGTGCACGTGGCCAGCGCAGCAATGTGTATCGTGGTGCAGACTTACGCTACAACATGGAAATTTCTCTGGAAGATGCAGCCAAAGGCACTGAAACCAAAATTCGCATCCCCGTACAGGCAGCATGTGAGCCATGTAAAGGTACTGGTACAAAATCAGGTAAATCTCCTGTCACCTGTACTACTTGCGGTGGACATGGCCAAGTGCGTATGCAACAAGGCTTTTTCTCCGTGCAGCAAACTTGTCCCAAGTGTCACGGTAGCGGCAAAATCATTAAAGATGAAGACAAATGCCCTAGCTGCCACGGTGCTGGCCGCACTAAGCAAAACAAAACACTCTCAGTCAAAATTCCTGCTGGTGTGGATGAGGGCGACCGCATTCGTCTCACAGGTGAAGGTGAAGCCGGCGTCAATGGCGGGCCAACAGGTGATTTATACGTAGTCGTTCATTTGAAATCACATGAGATTTTCCAGCGTGACGGTGGCAATTTACACTGCGAAATGCCGATCAGCTTCAGTACCGCCGCACTAGGTGGCGAGATTGAAGTGCCGACACTGGGCGGCTCCGCCAGGATGAAGATTCCAGCTGAAACACAAACGGGCAATGTGTTCAGATTACGCGGCAAAGGTATCAAGCCATTACGCTCAAGCGAGCATGGCGACCTAATGGTGCATGTAGTAGTGGAAACACCGGTAAAGCTTACTACACGTCAAAAAGAGCTGTTGCGTGAGTTTGAAGAAAGCACGCAGGCAGACGCTGGCAAGCACAGTCCCAAGAATAAAAGCTGGGTAGATAAAGCCAAAGACTTCTTTGGGTAATTAGTGTTCTTGATGTAATAAAAAGGCTCGTATTGCGAGCCTTTTTATTATTAACGGTTTCATTTTGTTGTTTTGAGAAGAATCAATCCCCACACCACAAGCTGCTTTACTTTAAAGTATTCTGTATTGCCATCAGCTCATCCTCGGCATTCGCAAAATCCTCATACTTTTTACCGGCTGTTCGTGCATACCAATAATTACTGTTCCACACGTCGCCTTCAATTTTATGCAAAACGGCATGTAACCAATTAGCCATAGTGTCACTATAGTCTTGAGCGATTTTGTGCGAGGTATCCCAATCGCCATCCAGTGCAGCTTGCACTGCAAGCTTTAATGCTTCTTTATTCATCATGTTGCTCATTAAAGAAATTAAGCTTCTTGTGCCTAGGTAGTTGCTTTAACTTCGCTTCTGCAACACTGGCAGCGGAACGGTCTGGATATGACTTTGACGCGATGATTTTAATGGGCGGATTAGCACGCGTGTACTTTGCACCCTTGCCGGACAGATGCGTAGCAAAGCGAGATTCCAAATCATTGGTAATCCCTGCATAGTAGGCGCCGTTGTTGCATTCCAGCAGGTATAAAAACCAATTCATGAGATTAAAAAAAGTTAAAAGGTACCCGCCTGAATGAACTCAACTTTATAACCGTCAGGATCTTCGATAAATGCAATCACTGTGGTGCCGTGCAGCATTGGGCCAGCCTCGCGTACGACTTTACCACCTGCATTCCGAACGGCATCGCAGGCCTTATAGGCATCATCAACTTCAATCGCGATATGCCCATAAGCCTTGCCCATATCATAACTTTCCACACCGTAATTATAGGTAAGCTCTAAAACGGTATGATCGCTCTCGGCGCCATAACCTACAAACGCCAGAGTAAATTTCCCTTCCGGAAAATCATGTTGCCGCAGTAATTTCATACCGAGAACTTCAGTATAAAACTTGATTGAACGTTCAAGATTTCCAACACGAAGCATCGTGTGTAGCATGCGCATTTTAAGTGTCCTTAGCTATTATTTAGCAGCCGTTAACTGGTAATACTTATTAAGCAACTGTTCTTTGGTTTCAACCACTTCCGGATTGAACGGTATGCAGTCAATTGGGCACACCTGCTGGCATTGCGGCTTGTCGTAATGCCCTACACATTCCGTGCATAAATCCGGGTTGATTTCATAAATCTCTTCACCCTGAAAAATTGCGCCATTTGGACATGCTGGCTCGCAAACGTCACAATTAATACACTCATCTGTAATCATTAATGCCATAACTTACTTACTCACTTCATTCTTTAACTTTGCCCGAATGGCATCCTCAACTGATCGCGAGACAAACTGATCTACATGCCCGCCCAGTTTTGCGACTTCGCGCACCAAACTGGATGACACAAACATATATTGCTCGGAAGGAGTTAAAAACAGGGTTTCAAGTTTAGGGTAAAGCTTACGGTTCATGCCCGCCAATTGAAACTCATATTCAAAGTCCGAAGCTGCGCGCAATCCACGAACTACCACTTGTGCATGCTGGTCCTGCACGAACTGCATCAACAATCCGCTAAAGCCCACCACCTTTACGTTTCCATAATCCGCAAAAACGTTTTGGGCAAGCTGCACCCGCTCCTGCAAACTAAACAGGGTCGCTTTATTAGTACTGCCGGCAACCGCCACAATCACCTCGTCAAACAGATGCGCGGCGCGGCGCACCAAGTCTTCATGCCCCAATGTAATGGGATCAAAAGTGCCAGGGTAAACAGCTATACGTTTTTTAATTTCATCCATGATGCAATTTTAACAGATGATAAAAAACATTACCTGCTTTGCTTTGCTTTAAGACCTGCCAAGTATCACTTGGTTTGATTGCATACTCCGCCTCTGCATATACGACGCCATCTTTGCCCAGGTGTGCGGGGAGCAAGGGGAGCACTTTATCCAGCCAGCCCTGGTTGTACGGCGGATCAAGAAAAATCACATCAAACAATTGCCGATTCTTTTCTAAAAAGCCCAAGGCATCACCATTCAACACCTGCGCAGCATCAGCTTTAAGCGTAGATTTATTATCCAGAATCGCTTTATAAACTGCTGGAGTTTTTTCTACCAGCACAACCGTTTTTGCATTGCGTGACAGGGCTTCAAAACCCATCACCCCGGTACCCGCAAACAAATCCAGACAACTTAACCCGGTTAAATCCTGGCCCAACCAGTTAAATACGGTCTGGCGCACACGCTCAGGCGTCGGGCGCAGGCCTTCAGCGTCAGGGAACTTGATCAAACGGCTGCGCCACTCGCCTGCATTAATGCGAACCGTATTCTGTTTTTTGTCATTGCACGTGTTGCGAAGCAATCTATCGTCTCTTTTAAAAGCCATAAACCAAGTAGATTGCCATGTCATGCCACACATCGCAACACTAATTTTTGGATACCAAGTTAAAAAACTATGGGTATCCGTATTTCATGATTGATTTGAGCAGAGATCACTGGATTAAAAATTTCCGGTTTATGTTGATTTGTTATTATTGTTAGTGAAAGTCTGCTTTGGAGCAACTTGATTTAGAAATTATGTGACAACTCGCGGCCTTGAATTCAACCGGTCGATGCAACAGATTGGGCAAATCTTTCTGCCGGTGTTTGGTAGTTTAGTGTTTTTCTTGGACGTTCATTTAATTTTCTCGCTACTGCATTGAGTTTGGCTTGTGAGTAGTT